>OFBX01000017.1_pt1 | contig 22424 bp, 21 predicted proteins | sample 1520741 | NCBI WGS metagenome assembly OFBX01 (sample SAMEA3696450, study PRJEB22514) | metagenome | biome: water; feature: marine; material: hydrothermal vent | place: Pacific Ocean | collected 2014-08-16 | depth 1514 m | reverse complement strand
CCAAAGAATGAGCTCTTCGGAAAAACGAGACAAGTGCATCATAATAACGCTTGCCGCAGACAAGAACTCAATGGCAAAATCTCGATCACTAACCCCATCAAGCGAGTTGGTACAAATACGCTCAAAACCTAGTAGTTCTGCTGTACGTTCGCGATTAATTGGATAAGTGGTGCCTGCTAATGCGGCACTTCCTAATGGCATTGAATTCATACGTTTACGACAATCAACTAGACGTTCAGCATCACGTGATAGCATTTCAAAATAGGCCATCATATGGTGCCCAAAACTGACGGGTTGGGCGGCTTGTAAATGAGTAAAGCCAGGCAAAATAGTGCCTGCTTCTTTTTCAGATAAATCAAGTAGTGCTAATTGTAAGCGCTTAATTTCTACACTGATTGCATCCACTTGATCACGTAGATACAAACGAATATCAGTGGCTACTTGATCATTGCGTGAACGACCTGTGTGTAGTTTTTTACCAGCATCACCACAAATAGCAGTCAGACGAGATTCGATATTCATGTGCACATCTTCTAGTGCAACTGACCATTCGAATTCTCCTGCATTAATTTCATCTGAAATTTGATTAAGACCCTCAATGATTTGGTCTTTTTCATCCGAGGTAAGTATGCCAACTTCGCTAAGCATAATTGCATGTGCAACTGAACCCTGAATGTCATACGGCGCAAGGATTTTATCAAAAAATACTGAGGCGCCGAAAATTTTCACGAACTCATCAGTCGGCTCGTTAAAGCGTCCACCCCAAGATTGATTAGTTTTTTTAGTCATAGTTCAGCACTCATTCGTTTATGTAATTTTTTAGTTGATTTTTCAATCACCTCATCTAGATCTGTCCAATAATACTCTTCACTAGGTACGCCTACAATTTTACCCAGAATTGAGCCATAATTATCCACCAGCATCACAGTTGGAAAAAAATTAACGGCACGCTTAAAAGCGAATTCATTGTGTGAAACTTCTTCATTATAAAAATTATTGATTTCGTCAAAGCTTTGCGCATCAATATGACGGATGATAATTTTTTTGTTATATTCACCCATTGTTGCCATTGGGCTCAAAACTTCTTCTTTGATTATTTTGCAATATCCACAGTCAGGGATGGAAAACATTATTAAAATAGGTATCTTTTGTTTCCAAACTTTTTGAGCATCCATTAAAAAGTCTTTTGCAACTGGCAGGGTGAGCTCTTCAGCTATACTGACGTTTGAAAACAAGAGTAAAAAAAGTAAACTGTATCGAATCATTTATCCTATTTTAATACAAAGCATGAATAAAACTTTAAAAATTGCAACACGTAAAAGTCCATTAGCCTTATGGCAAGCTGAACATGTTAAAGCCAGGTTAGAATACCATCACCCCGGTTTGAAGGTTGAGTTAGTTAAGATGACCACCAAAGGTGATCAAATACTCAATTCCCCATTGTCTAAAATTGGCGGTAAAGGCCTGTTTATTAAAGAGCTTGAAGTCGGAATGATGGAGGGTGTTGCAGATATAGCTGTACATTCAATGAAAGATGTGCCCTACGAAATCCCACCAGGATTTGAACTCGGTGCAATACTTAAACGCGAGAATCCATTTGATGCGTTTGTTTCTAATCATTATGAAAGTATTGATGATTTACCTCAAGGCGCCAAGGTCGGTACTTGCTCTATGCGTCGTATTGTGCAGCTCAAAGCCCTTCGACCTGATTTAGAAATATTGGATCTACGTGGTAACGTAAATACGCGATTGCAAAAACTCGATGACGGTGAATATGATGCGATTATTTTGGCTTGTGCTGGCTTGATTCGTTTAAAGTTTGAAGATCGTATTAAACAACAAATTTCAGCTGAGCAATCATTGCCAGCGGTTGGTCAAGGTGCAGTTGGTATTGAAATTCGTGAAAATGATCAAGAAATTCTAGATTTAATCGCCCCTTTAATTGACACTGAGACCTCTTATAGAATTACCTGTGAACGCGCTATGAATGCCCGCCTTGAAGGTGGGTGTTCAGTGCCTATTGCCGGATATTCTACCATTGAAGATGACCAAATCACGCTAACAGGTTTGGTGGGTAATGTAGATACGGGTGTTATTTTAAAAGAACAGGTTAGTGGATCCATTGATGAGTCAGAGCAGCTGGGTACGGTGTTAGCTGACAAGTTGATTTCATTAGGTGCTAAGGATATTTTAAAAGGATAGTGATGCCAACACCCATTGATCAACAGACTTTAGAACAATTACAAGATTGGACAATCCTTGATGAAAAACTACATCGAGTTTTTATCTTAGATAATTTTGTTCAAGCTTTTGGTTTTATGACACAAGTTGCCATTGTGGCTGAAAAAATGAATCATCATCCTGAATGGTCTAACGTTTATAAAACCGTTAGGGTTGATTTGACCACCCATAGCGAAGGCTGTATAACCCAATTGGATGCTGAATTAGCAGCGAAGATGGATGATATTTTCCACAAAATGAATCATAAAGGATAGTTAAATATGTTGAGATCAATCGAAAAAAGCTTTTTTAAAATCGTACAACGCCTAGGCTTATTGCTTGCAATACTTTCGTTTATTGCTGTTTTGGTATTGGGCTTTATTAGTTATCAAAAAATTAGCCTTGAAGCAAATGATCAAACTAATATCCCTATGATTTATTTTTCAGATTATCAAAATCCTATCAGTACTCAGCCAAAGAAAACAAAACAAGTTTTAAAAACTAAAGAAGAGGCCGGGTTTGACCAAGAGTTCAACACCCATGTAGATACAATTACTTCTAATTTAGAAAAGCTACCCGATACGGTGATTGATAAAACAGACTTAAAGTCAAAGGTTAGGATTTTGGTCAAAATTAAATCCAACCCTTATACTAAAAACTTGCAACTGGCTTACGTGAAATCATTGGCTAAACTAACCAAAAAAATGGCTATTGTAGGTGGCAATAAAACCAATGTTGACGAGTTTCTCAAGTGGCATGATCAAGAATTTTCTAAACAAGTTGATACAAATAAAGAACTAAATATACAGCAATTTATTTTGGTTAAGATGGCTACACTTAAGATAGAAGAAGTAGTAGGCTATAGCATGTTAGTTGTAGCAGCGGCAATATTTGGCATCTTCATCATGTTTGTAATGATGTTGGTGATGCTGCGAATTGAGCGTAATACTCGATAGTAATTCATATGCAAGCAATCGGGTTTAATGGCGTTGAATTTATTGAGTTTGAAAAAGAAACAGCCCCACCTAAAGGTCGAGATTTAATCGTAGAAATACAGGCCATTTCTATCAATCCGATTGATACCAAAGTTAAGCAAACAGTTACTAAAGACAGTCCTCTAAAAATTTTAGGTTATGACGCAGCAGGTGTTGTCATCTCTGTGGGTGACCAAACCTCTCTTTTTAAAGTGGGCGATGAAGTTTTTTATGCCGGTGACATGACCAGAGACGGCTCTAACGCCACCCATCAACTGGTGGATGAGCGGCTTGTTGGTCGCAAACCAAGCTCTCTTAGTTATGGGCAAGCGGCAGCTTTACCACTCACCAGTATTACCGCTTGGGAATCGTTATTCGATCGTTTAAAAATCACCAAAACAGATCATGATAAAACTTTATTATTAATCGGTGCTGCTGGTGGTGTGGGCTCTATGGCGATCCAATTTGCCAAACAAGTGGTTGGCATGAAGGTTGTTGCCACAGCTTCCCGTGCTGAATCTAGCGACTGGTGTAAACAAATGGGCGCCGACATAGTGATTGATCACCATGACCTTATAGAGCAGTTTAAAGATAGCCATCTTGATGCACCTGACTTTATCCTGTGTATGGGCGATCCAGATGAATATTTTGAAACTATGGCTGAATTGATTGCACCACAAGGCAGTATTTGTTTGTTGGCCAATGCGGGCAAAGACTACAACATTAATTTACTCAAAGCTAAAAGTATTACCTTAGTTTGGGAGATGATGTTTACCCGTTCTATGTTTACAACAAAAGACCTTGTAAAGCAGCATGAATTGTTAAATGAAGTGGCAGACTTAGTCGATAGTGGAAAAGTAGTAACCACAGTAACACGTCAGATGAGCCCAATTAATTTAGAGAATATCATCGAAGCACACATAATGATTGAAAGACGTGACATGATTGGCAAGTTAGTAATTACTAACTAAATAAGGCATCAACAAATTCATTAGCATTAAACGGCTTAAGATCATTAATACCTTCACCGACACCAATATAACGAATAGGTAAATTTAACTCATCAGAGATGGCAAACAACACGCCGCCTTTAGCAGTACCATCAAGCTTGGTGATACTGATACCACTGAGCTTGATAGCTTTGTTAAACTCAATTGCTTGATTAACTGCATTTTGCCCAGAGCCACCATCAATTACCAGCATGGTTTCATGTGGGGCATCTTCGTTGTGTTTTTTGAGTACACGCTTGATTTTCTCTAACTCTTGCATCAGATTGCCTTGCGTGTGCAATCTTCCGGCAGTATCAGCAATCAAAATATCAATATTTTTGGCTTTGGCTGACTCGTACGCATCATAAATTACCGAAGCTGCATCAGCGCCAGTGGCTTGAGCGACAACCGGTATTTCATTGCGCTCACCCCAAACCTTGAGTTGCTCGACTGCTGCTGCACGAAAAGTATCACCTGCTGCAAGCATCACAGATTTTCCTTGATTTTGGAATGACTTGGCCAACTTACCAATGGTGGTGGTTTTTCCTGCGCCGTTAATGCCCACGACTAAAATCACAAACGTTTCTTTAATGTCAGTATCTAGTTGATTGTCTTCAATCAGTAGTTTGGATAATTCATCTTTTAAAAATTGATACAAATTGTTTGAGTCTTTTAGTATTTTTCGTGAGGCATTTTTGCGTACACTTTCTAAAACCTTGTCGGTGGTGTTGATACCGATATCTGCAGTAATGAGCAAGGTTTCTAATTCATCGAGCAGGTCGTCATTAATTTCTTTTTTGCCTAATAATAACGTAGATAGGCCAGATCCAAGTTTCTGCCTGGATTTGACTAAGCGCTCTTTCAGTGAAGCAGGCTTTTCTTCTATTGGAGATTTATCTTTTTTAAAAAAATTAAACAAGGCTTTTGGCTATAATAATTGAAATATGAAAGCGTTAATTTTACTATTCTTTGGTTTGTCTCATTCTTTATTTGCATTGGCAAGTAATCACCTAGCTAATCAAGGTATTACTCAGGCTACATTAGACAATGGGTTAAAGGTTGTGGTTAAGGTGGATCAACGCGCACCGGTGTTTATCTCTCAGCTTTGGTATAAAGTCGGTGCTAGTGATGAATCACGCCCTACAACAGGTGTTTCTCATATGTTAGAACACATGATGTTTAAAGGTACACGCACTTACAAATCAGGAGAGTTTTCACAAATTATTGCCAGAAATGGCGGTGATGAAAATGCCTTTACTTCAAAAGACTTTACCGCTTATTATCAAAAAATGCACAAATCGAAGCTAGAGTTGGCTATTAAGATGGAAGCAGATCGTATGCGCAATCTAACTTTTTCTAATCAAGAACTCACTAAAGAACGACAAGTGGTGATTGAAGAGCGACGCATGCGTGTAGAAGACAAGCCTAATTCAAAAGTTTATGAAAACCTACGTTTGATCTCGTTTGACGAAAAAGGAGCGTATCACTCACCGGTGATTGGTTTTCAACAAGACATAGAAACCTATAGCTTAAATGACCTTAGAGTTTGGTATGAGAAATATTACGCCCCTAATAACGCCACACTGGTTGTTGTAGGTGATGTGAATCCTGTCAAGGTTGTTGCTTTGGCCAAACAATATTTTGGCGATTATGCCTTTAATCCAAATATTAAACCGTCAAACCGAACAGCGACCACACTAAGGGGAAATTCTAAAGTATTAAAACTTAAAGCCGAGTTGCCGTTTTACGTGTTGTCGTTCCCTGCACCGAGTTTAAAAACTGCCACAGATAAAAGCACCCCTTACAAGCTCGAAATGCTGGCTTATGTTCTGGATAATGGCTTATCTAAGTCGCTCATTAGAAATCAACAAATCGCCTCAAGTATCGGCGTAGGCTATCGTTTGTATGATAAGTATGACACTTTATTTACGCTTAGCTTTATTCCGGCTAATGGTGTGAGTAATGACACGGTGCTCAAAGCCATTAAAACCCAAGTGGATGAGTTAATCAATAACCCTGATTTTATTCAAGGGGAGTTGTCTCGTACCAAGGCACAGCTCGAGGCTGATTTTATCTTTGAGCAAGATCAAATATCCACCCAATCGTACTATTTAGGTATGCTTTCAACGGTGGGTTTAGGTATTGATAAGATGTTCACTTATGTGGACAACATGAACAGCATTAGTGCAACTGATGTTTCAGCAATTGCCAAACATTATCTTAATTTTGATGATGCCAATTCGGTTGAGTTAATCCCACAGGGGGTGAAATGAGAATTTTAGTTTTATTGCTATTATTTGCAAGTTCTGCTCAAGCCAAGCTTGATATTCAACACTGGACAACCCCTGAAGGTGCTAAAGTATTTTTTGCACAAACCAAAGGTTTACCGATACTCGATATTGCACTTAATTTTGATGCCGCTGCCTCTAGAGATGGTAATCAATTTGGTTTGGCATCGCTTACCAGTGCGCTACTCGGTACAGCGACTAAATATCACAATGAAGAGCAAATCATCAATGCGTTTGAAGCAGTCGGTGCACAGTTCTCGACCAGTTCACTTAAAGATATGTCGATTGTGTCGTTGCGTACATTAACGCGACAATCAATCTTAAAAAAATCGCTTGATACTTTTACCGAGGTGATTACCCAGCCAAGTTTTAAACAAAAATATCTCACACGTGAAAAACGCCAAACTTTACGATCCATTGAGGCTGGCAAACAATCACCTGCCAATATTGCATCGCTTGCTTTTGATAAAGCCGTGTTTGTCGATCACCCTTATGCACATCCAAAAATTGGCACACAAAAAAGCATTAATAAAATTTCATTGCAAGATTTAGAGCAGCATTATCAACAGTTTTATGTGGCTAAAAATCTCACCATTGCCTTGGTGGGTGATATTAGTAAGGTCAAGGCCAAGCAAATTGCACGACAGATCTCTCATGGACTCAATGTTGGACAAAAAGCCAAGGCCAATTCAATCGTACTACCGCTCGAACAATCACAAGCCACTCATATCGAGTTTCCTTCAAAACAAACGCACTTACTCATCGGTCAAGCCGGTATTAATCGATCGCATCCTGATTATTATCCTTTGTATTTAGGCAATCATATTTTTGGCGGTAGCGGACTTACCTCAATCCTCAGTGATGAAATTCGTGAGAAAAAAGGCTTGGCATATTCGGCTTATAGTTATTTCACCAAAATGCAATCGAATGGTTTCTTTATGATGCGCATGCAAACCAAAAATGATCAAGCCAATGAAGCCAAAAATATTGCTATTGAGACGCTCAAAAATTTCAGAAATAATGCGATTGACGCCCAAAAACTGCAAGATGGCAAGGACAATATCATTGGCGGCTTTGCTCTAGAGACCGCGAGCAATGCCAATATCCTCACTTATCTATCCATTATTGGCTTTTATGATCTACCACTGGATTATTTAAGTAGTTTTACCGACAAAATCAAAGATATTGGTGCCGAAGACATCCAAAAATCCTATGAAAGACTGATTGATATGGACAAACTTATTATTTTGAGTGTTGGTGCAAAAAAGTAGTAAAAATAAGCCATTTCTGTTATTTTCTAAATTTTAGTTAGACCTCAAGACAAGGGTGTATTTCTGTAAATATTTAGACACTATAATAAGCCATAATAAATTATTAAATTACTATGGAGTTGTATTATGTTTGCCCCGATTGAAGTGCCCTTTGGATGTAAGATGTTGTTTAATGTTGTTGATCTTAAAGATGAATACACCATTGAAGATGTAGAGTTGTTACTTGGCGAGATGTGCAATGTCGTTAAGAATAATTATGGCGATGACAATGGTGGCTTTATTGGTGGCCAAGTTTTTAAAAATGATGGCTTTATTTCAGCAGAGGGTTCTGTTCAAGATCCAAGTAAAGCAGATAACAAACGTATAGATCAAAATTCAGGTGATTTGGTTATTGTGACTTATTGGCAGTCATTTGAGCAGCATGAAGCCTCTCATGCCGATCAATTGTTTAATGATAAATTTTCTCAATTAGCGAAATATTGCGATAACACTTATGAAGTGGGATACAGTATGTTGTGGCAGGGTACACCAGAGCATTAGTAAATATGTATATCAAAAAAAACATTTAATATAAGATATGGAACAACTTTTTTCTTACGGCACTTTGCAAAATGTAGAAGTGCAATTAGAGACATTTGGTCGAGAATTAACAGGCTCCAAAGATCACCTGTTAGGTTATCAGCTTGAAATGGTTGAAATTAAAGATCATAGCGTGGTTGAGCTCAGTGGTGAAACACATCATCCAATAGCTGTTGTTAATTGTGATGGTTCTGATGAAATATCAGGCATGGTATTTGAGATTACTGCACAAGAATTGGCTCAATCAGACAAATATGAAGTTGATGATTATCAACGAGTGATGGGGGAATTTAAATCCGGCGCACAGGCCTGGGTGTATGTAAGTGCTAGCGATAATGCCAGCACCTAAACGACTTAATTAGTCTTGGATATTTTTACCAATATTAATTAAGAAAGAAGCGAATGGACCCATGTTATTCATGGCTTCTCCCATTGGACCTTCAAAAGATAAACCGCCGAATGTCATGTGATACATTGGGCCAGACTCGCCGGTACCCATTGATGCCCAATCTTCCATTGTAGCTGTCATTTGGTAGTCGACATCTGCGTTTAGCTTAGCGGTTTTGGCACTATCAAAAGCTGCTGTTGCTTTACCATTATTATCAATGTGTAATTCTGCCGCTTTGCTTGAGCCTTTGACAATTACTTGTAGTACTTTGTAGCCTTTGCCGCCATCGTTGCCAGCCCAGCCTGATTTAACGAGTTCAGCAGGGGTGTTTGACGCGTTGAATGCGTCAGCAATATTTTGTGCATTGCCTGCAAAGGCGTTGATTGAAAATAACGCAAAAAGCGTGATGAGTAGTTTTTTCATAATATCTCCGTTTGTTTAAATTCTTCTCAAGTTTTTTGACTTTTGTCAGTGCTTATTTTAGAGTAATACTTTTTCAATTGCCACAGAATTAATAAAGTCTTTCTGCCAGTTTGCACCCAAGGTTTGTTCAGCCATCACTTCAACGGGATAAATCGGCTCAATACCTGTGGACGCTTGATAGCGTGATAAGCCTTGGCGACAAGCAGGGCAGGTGGTGAGCATCTTAATGCCTTTTTTGGCTTTTGGTGTGCCAATCAATGTTGTCAAATCTTTTTGAATTTCATTTTCTTTTTTAAATTTAACCTGTTTGGCGATGTCAGCACGCGCCACTGCAAAGGTGCCCGCTTCACCACAACAACGATCGTTGTTAGTTACGTCAGAACCCATGATTTGTGAAATCACATCGGCAGAATCTCCACTTTTAATTGGGTCATGACAGGGCGCATGGTAGAGATATTTTTCATCTGACTTGTTAAGTTTGACATCGTTAGCCAACAAGTATTCGTGAATATCGGTAAGTTGAGCGTCTTTAAAAATATCACCGAGCTCATAGGTCATGAGCTGATCAATACAAGTACCACAAGAGGTTAGCACATGCTTGATATCTAAGTAGTTGAGTGTATTGGCCATACGATGGAACAACACGCGATTATCGGTAGAAATCTCTTTACTTTTAGCTTCATTACCAGCACTGGCTTGTGGGTAACCACAGCACAAGTAACTTGGTGGTAGTACGACTTTAACCCCTTGATGATAGAGTAGGGCGACGGTAGCCAGGCCAATTTGAGAATATAGACGTTCAGAACCACAGCCTGGAAAATAAAACACACTCGGTGAATCAGCGTTAGAGTTATCAGGATGTGCCAAGATCGGAATGGTGCCCGCATCATTAATATTGAGTAAACTGCGCAGTGGTGCCATACCCGTATCGGTTGGTAATGGTTTGTCTAAAATTGTCACCAACTCGGTTAAAGCATTTGGACTACCAACGGTTTTATTGGGTTGTTTCTTTAAGAACGGTTTAGCCAGTCTAGAGGCAAGGTGTTGGGCTTTGTAACTAAAGTCAATTAACAGTTTTTTGGTGAGGTTGATTTGCCACGGCTTGGTCATATTTAAATAAGCAATAGAAACTCTAGCAGCAATATTGGTATGCCTTTGTTTTTGCTTAACTAAAATATTTTTCATTTTGATTGAGACATCGCCAAAATCAATATTGACTGGGCAAGGCGCCTCGCAACGATGACAAATAGTGCAATGATCAGCAATGTCGTTAAATTCATCAAAATGATTAATCGAAACGCCTCGACGCGTTTGTTCTTCGTAGAGGAAGGCTTCAGAGATTAGGTTAGTGCCAATAATTTTGTCACGAGGTGAATACAATAAGTTAGCTTCTGGCACATGAGTGGTACACACATCTTTACATTTACCACAACGTAGGCAGGATTTCACCATGTCGTTAATTTCACCAATTTCACTGCTTTCTAAAATCAAAGCCTCTTGCTCAACCAATCTTAGTGATGGAGTAAAGGCATTATCTAACCCACTACCAGGCATGAGCTTGCCTTTATTAAAATACCCATTTGGGTCGATTTTATTTTTGTACTCAATAAATTCTTGTTTAAATTCATCAGAAAGATATTGATATTTGGTTAAACCAATCCCATGTTCGCCAGAAATGACACCACCAAGATCTGATGCCAAGGTCATGATTTCATCCACGACGGCTTCAGCTTGGTGCAGCATTTGCGTATTATGTGAATGCACTGGAATGTTGGTATGTACATTACCATCACCAGCATGCATATGAGTAGCGACAAAAAGACGGCTTTCACGGTACTCAGTATGGATTGCTTGGACTTCTTTACGAATTTCGGTAAAGAGGTCGCCCATGAGTAATTCGTTTAATGGTTGTGCAAATTCATTAATATAGGAGATAACTCGTTCACCTGTTTGAATGGCTTTAAATTCAGCTGCTATTGCTAGACTTGATAATGCGCCTTTCCACTCGGTATTAACTTCATCGAGCAAAGTTAAAGCATGGTCAATTTTGTCTTTAATTAAGCTAGAGTCTGGGTTAATGTTTTGAAAATAAGCTTTAACTGTATCTAAGGTGGCTAATTTATTTTCGATTGAAAGTCGAATATTGATGTGCTCAATACCATGGCTATACTCACCCAGTTTGTCTAGTGGAATCACCACATCTTCGTTGATTTTAAAGGCGTTAGTGTGGGCGGCAATTGCGGCAGTATTGGAGCGATCTTTCCAAAAATTTTTTCGTTTTTCAGGCAATTTAGCCACAAAGCATTCGCCTTCACGATCGTGTGTTAGGGTGATGATTTGATCAATCTGATCGTCTAAAGAAGATTGATTATTCGAGCTAATATCAATCAGTAGTATCATTTTAGGTAGTTCTGATCGATTGGCTTTGGTGGTGTAATTAACCGCTTTTACATAGCGAGCATCGAGGTGCTCCATACCCACTAAATCAACATCTTGATTACTATCAACATTATCTTTAATTGCAACAATAGCAGAAACAGCATTGTCTAAATCGTGACCAAAGAACTCTAAACATAAAGTATTAATGTGTTCGAGTGGTTGGTGAAGGATAAATTCAGCTGAGGTGATAAAGCCATCACAACCTTCTTTTTGAATACCGGGCAGGCCATCTAAAAATTTATTGGTTACATCTTTACCCAAGCCACTCTTGCGCATGTTCGTGGCATTAATGGTGAGTGTTTCTGTTTTTAGTAGGGTTTTTCCATCGGTTTTTAAATGATGAATTTTAAAGCTGACTTCATCTAATAGTTGAATTTTGTCTTGATTGTGATCTAAGCGTTTGACTTGTAGCCAATTACCGTCGGGCATCACCATTTTCCAAGAGAGTAAGTTATCAATGGTTGTACCCCAGCGCAGGGCTTTTTTACCACCGGCATTCATAGCCACATTACCACCAATCGTACAGGCATCTTGCGAGGTAGGATCTACTGCAAACACTAAATTGTTGGCTGCTGCTGCTTCGCTCACACGCTTAGTAATCACACCCGCACCCACATTGATTGAATGTAATCCATCTTGATTATGAATGGGCTCAATAAAGCTGAGTTTTTCGGTATTGATAACGGCTGTTTGTGCATCTAAGGGAATCGCACCACCGGTATAGCCCGTACCACCACCACGAGGAATGATGGTTAAACCCAGTTCAATACAGGTTTTGACAATATCGGCAATTTCAATTTCAGTATCTGGGGTGATCCCCACGGCTGGATACTCAACACGCCAATCCGTTGCATCCGTTGCGTGTGATGAGCGTGATAACGCATCAAAGCGAATGTTGTTGTTATGAGTAACCTTAAGTAAAGCTTTTTTGATGCGTTGTTTGTTGTTTTTGAATTCGCTTAAGCAGTGTTTGAAACCATCAACTGCTTGGTCAGCGCTGTGTACTAACTCAAGCACTTTTTCATTACTATCAGCGCGTGATCTAATTTGATTTAAACGTGAATAAAGCGCCTCAGTAAGCGCCTTCCAACGGCGTTTATTTTTGATTAAGTCTTCTTGTAAATAAGGATTGCGGTTCACTGCCCACATATCACCCAGCACTTCAAACAGCATTCTAGCGCTTCGACCGGTATTACGATTTTGTCTAAGTTGATTGAGTAATTCCCATGATTCTTCACCTAAAAAACGACAGACGACTTCCTTGTCTGAGAACGAAGTATAGTTGTAGGGAATTTCGCGGTATTTCTTCAAGTGCCTAAAGAGGGTGATTAGTTTCGCTTTATTTTACTATAATGGTTAGCAACTATATTTATTGTTAGGAATTGTATGTTGTGGATAAAGGCTTTTCATATTATTAGTGTTATCACTTGGTTTGCAGCGTTGTTTTACTTGCCACGCTTGTTCGTTTATCACGCTATGAGTGATGATAAAGTCAGTGTTGAACGTTTTAAGGTGATGGAACGCAAGCTTTACCGTGGCATTATGACGCCAAGTTTTGTGATTGCGACTATCTTAGGTGTGTGGATGCTGCAAGATTATGCATGGCAAGCCTATGCTGGGCAGTACTGGCTACACGCTAAGTTAGTATTGGTAGGTATCTTGATTGCTTATCATTTTTATTGCGGGCATTTGTTGAGTGTTTTTAAGGCAGATCAAAACACGCGTTCGCATGTGTTTTATCGTTGGTTTAATGAGTTTCCAGTATTGATACTGGTGGCTATTATTGTTTTGGTGGTGGTTAGACCTTTTTAACTACTTGCCTGTTAGTTTTAGGTAGTTATCAGCCAAAGCTTCGTAGATTGGCTGTGCAAAAATTTGTTTTGATATCCAATTGGCGATAAAGGCAATCATGAGTCCTGGGATCAGTAAGTGTAGTGTGGTCGTCATTTCTAGGATGACAAATACTGATGTTAATGGCGCCCTAATTACCGCACTAAGGTAAGCGATCATTGCCATGATGATAATCACTTGAGCGTCAATCTGCGTATAAAAACTAGCAACCTCTGAGCCAATGCCCGCACCGATTGAAATGCTTGGCATAAATAATCCGCCTGGAATTGTTGAGGCAAGTGAAGTAAGCGTAGCAAAGTACTTCATGGCAACAAAGTCTAAGCCCAAGCCGGCACCACCCAGCATTAACAGCACCTCCTCTTTGCCAGATCCTGCAATTTGACCGGTAGATAGGTAATTAAAGCTGGCGACAATAAATCCAAGAACCACAGCGATGGTGATGACTTTAAGTTTGCTATGGGTAATAAATTTGTTGATGAGGAATAAGGTAGATTTTGAAAATAATCCACCCAGTACGCCCGCTAAAATAGCCAAAGGTAATAACTGCCAAACTAACGTTAGCTCGAGTGAATAAGCAGAAAGGTTGGTTAGATAATTTGCATCACCACGATACATAATGGCGAATAGATAAACAATGCCACTCATGATGGCAATCAGTATTAACGCTTGTTTTTTTAGTTTTCGGCCAATCTCTTCATAAGCAAATAAAAACCCTGCAATCGGTGCATTAAAGGCAACAATCAGCCCAGCACTGCCACCAATTGCAATTAAAGCATGAATTAAAAATTTACGATTAAGTTTGATGAATCGATTAAAGCCATAAAAAATAGAACCACCAATATGAATGCTTGGGCCTTCAATGCCAATCGGCGCACCACCCAGCATTCCTAAAAAAATAAAGCCAATTTTTCCTAAGGCGATTCGGAACGAGAGTAACTGCTCACGAATACTTTTATTGCGTGAATCAGTCGCAGCAATGAGTTGTGGAATACCACTGCCTTGTACGTAATGGCAATAATATTTTGCAACATAAACAATGCCTACAAAAACAATCGGTGTAATAATAAAGCTTAAATAAGGATTGGCGCCGATTAGGTTTTTAAAACTATGCTGTGCATAATCACTTACCTCCAAGAAGAAAGTAATAACAATCACAGAGGCGATGCCGGCTAGTAAGAGTGATACGTAGGTTTTAATCTCATTGGGAAATTGATGAGAGAAGTATCGACGCATTTATGACTCAGTGTTGAATAATCCTGTTGAAAGATATCGATCACCCCGATCGCAAACAATGGTAACAATAACGGCATTGTCGACTTGTTTGGATAGTGCAATCGCTGCTGATACTGCACCTCCTGAAGATGCGCCAGCAAAGATACCTTCTTGGGTGGCCAAATCACGTGTGGTTTGCTCAGCAAAGATTTGCGAGACATCCATTATATTGTCGACTTTAGAAGCATCAAAAATCTTAGGTAGGTAGGCTTTCGGCCAGCGACGAATACCAGCAATTTTTGCACCATCTTCGGGTTGAACACCGATGATTTGAATGGCAGAATTTTTTTGTTTTAAATAGCTAGAAACACCCATAATCGTACCTGTGGTACCCATAGCTGAGACAAAATGCGTAATTTCACCATTAGTATCTTGCCAAATTTCTTCAGCCGTGGTGTTTATATGGGAATTTGGATTATCCTCATTGGAAAATTGATCAAGCAGCTTGCCTTTGTCGTCCTTTTCCATTTGTTCGGCCAAGTCACGTGCACCTTCCATACCTTGTTCTTCGGTAACTAAGATTAGCTCTGCACCATAGGCTGTCATAGCGTCACGTCTTTCTTGTGAAAGATTATCAGGCATGATTAAAATCATTTGATAACCCTGGATTGCCGCTACCATTGCCAGTGCAATACCGGTGTTGCCGCTGGTGGCCTCAATTAGTGTATCTCCAGGACTGATTTCACCGCGTAATTCAGCCTGAGTAATCATGTTAAAGGCAGCACGATCTTTGACTGAGCCGGCAGGGTTGTTACCCTCAAGTTTGAGTAGGATAATGTTCGAAGGATTAGGGTTTAACCGCTGTAGTCGTACCAGTGGCGTGTTGCCAATCGTTTGATCAATGGTTGGATAATTATTTTTATTCATAGTTTTTTATTTTTATTCAAACCTGAATAAAAATATTATCCAGATTACATGTTGTCTAGTATGGCGTCTCGCACCTCATCCATGACTGGATTGATATTAATCATTGCATCTTTACATTGTGCGATAGCAGTATCAGGGTCTTTAAGACCATGACCGGTTAGTGTACAAACAATCTTAGAGCCCTCAGGAATCTTGCCACTTTTTATATCACGCATTGCACCGGCAAGCGATGTTGCTGATGCCGGTTCACAGAAGATACCTTCTTTTTCAGTGAGTAATTTTTGTGCCGCTAGAATTTCTTCATCGGTCAATGCATCAAACCAGCCGTTTGATTCTTTTTCAACGGTGTGTGCTAAATCCCAACTTTGTGGATGGCCAATACGAATCGCCGTGGCAATTGTTTCTGGTTCGTCCACCATCTCACCTTTAACAAAGGGTGCTGCACCTGCTGCTTGGTAACCCACCATTTTTGGTGTGTTGGCAGCTTTTCCATCTTCATGGTATTCTTTGTAGCCCATCCAATGTGCTGAGATGTTGCCTGCATTACCAACCGGTAAGCAATGATAATCTGGTGCATCACCAAGCTCTTCAATAATTTCAAAGGCGGCGGTTTTTTGACCTTGTAAGCGATAAGGATTGATTGAGTTGACAATCGATACAGGCGCGTGATCAGCCACTTCTTTGACTAAGCGCATACCATCATCAAAGTTACCTTTGATCTGGATAATAACAGCACCATGAATCATGGCTTGTGCCAATTTTCCTAGGGCAATTTTTCCCTCTGGAATCAGTACAAAAGCTTTAATGCCAGCGCGCGCAGCATAAGCTGCCGCCGAAGCAGAAGTGTTACCCGTTGAGGCACAAATGATGGCTTTAGAGCCTGACTCCACGGCTTTAGTCACTGCCATGGTCATGCCACGATCTTTAAATGAACCCGTTGGATTTAGACCTTCGTATTTAATATAAATATCCACATCTTTGCCTAAGGTTGCAGGAATATTCTCTAAACGTATGAGTGGTGTATTACCCTCACCCAAACTGATTAAGCGAGTTGAATCATCAACAGGAAGTCTGTCTCTATAGTTTTCAATTAGGCCAGTATATCTCATAGTATTTTATTAATCCTTAATATTAATCCAGTGTTTCCACATGAATGATTTTAACAGTTTCTTGGATGAAATCATTTTTTTGAATCTCATCAACAGCCGCATTGATTTCACCTGTTTTGACTTGGTTGGTGATAATTGCAATGTGAGCGTTATTTTGTGCATCAATTTGTTTTTGAATGACTGCTTCAACACTGATGTTGTGTTTGGCAAAAATCGTGGTGATATCAGCCAATACGCCAGGTTTGTCAGTAGCTAATAAGCGTAAGTAAAAAATACTTTCAATCTCATCTACTGCTTGGTGTGGCATTGCTTCAAAAGACTGCCAGCCAAGAATGTCATCACTCACTGTACCTTTAATAATATCAACCAAATCAGCAATCACCGCGCTGGCCGTAGCTTCATCACCCGCACCTGCGCCATAGTAAAGGGTCGGACCAACAGCATTGCCTTTAACCAAAACTGCATTCATCACACCGTCTACATTAGCCAGTAAACGTGTTTTTGGAATTAAGGTTGGATGTACGCGCATCTGCATTTTTCCATCAATTTGCTTGGCAATACCTAGGTGTTTGATTGAGTATCCCAACTCAGTAGCAAAAGTGACATCTTCGCCTTCGATTTTACTAATACCTTCGGTTGATACTTTGTCAAACTGTAATTCACAACCAAAGGCAATAGAAGCTAGGATTGCTAATTTGTGTGCTGCATCAATACCTTCCACGTCAAAAGTTGGATCCGCTTCAGCATAACCGAGTGCTTGCGCTTCTTTTAATACGTCAGCAAAGTCTCTGCCTTTATCACGCATTTCTGTCAGGATAAAGTTACCGGTGCCGTTAATAATGCCAGCCAGCATTTCAATTTTATTAGCGCTTAAACCTTGCTCTAATGATTTTAAGATTGGAATACCGCCAGCAACCGCCGCTTCAAACAATAAATGTACGTTGTTATCTTTTGCAAGTGCGAGCAATTCATTGCCGTGAGTGGCAATCAACGCTTTATTGGCGGTAATCACATGCTTACCATTTTTAATCGCAGTTTCAACCAACTCTTTGGCTAAGCCTGTGCCACCCATCAGTTCTAACACAATATCAATATTGGTATTATTGACAATCTCAAAAGGATCTTGAGTAAGCTGAAGATCATCAGTTGGGCAAATTCTATCTTGATTAATATCCCTAACGGCAGCGTGTGTGACTTGAATACTTGCGCCACTACGACGAGCAATTTCACTTTGATTTTTGTTAAGAACGTTTACAACGCCACCACCAACGGTGCCTAAGCCTAAAATTCCGATATTCACGAGTATTAAATCCTGTCTATGAATGAATAAAGCCTCAAATTATACCAATAGGGGCTTGATACAAGGTAGCTTATGAGTGTTTATTAGCTGAGTGTAATTGCCACACATTTTAGTGGACGAGAGTACTGTGATGGGATCTTGTGCTGGTTATCAAATAGCACAGGTGCTAGTGCTTTGAGCATGTCTTCATAAACGGGTTTTTTAAAATCAATCACCTCTTCGATGGGATGCCAATAATCCACCCACGCCCAATCATCAAATTCGATATCAGAATGGGTGTCAAGTTTGATGTTGCTTTCATCACAGGTGAGCTTTAATAAGAACCACACTTGTTTTTGGCCGATGCAAATGGGTTTTTGTTTGCGTCGAATGTGATAATCAGGCAGATCGTAGCGTAGCCATTTTGGTGTTTTAGCAATCACTTCGACATGCTCTGTGGATAGACCCACTTCTTCATTAAGCTCACGAAATAAAGCCTCAAGCTCTGTTTCATTCCTGTCAATACCACCTTGAGGTAGCTGCCAAGAATCTTGTTGGTATCGTTTGGCTAAGAGAATCTGTTGTTTGTCATTGACAATGACAATGCCAACATTAGCTCTGTAGCCTTCAGAATCTATCATTTAATTAAACTTCTGTCCATCTAGTCGTCGCCAGAGAATGCGCCTAGAATATGTAAAAGACTCGTGAACATGTTGTGTAATGCTAAGTACAAGCCAACTGTTGCAACGATGTAGTTGGTTTCGCCGCCATTAATAATAGATGACATTTGGCTCAACATGTAGGCACCCATAATCAATACAATTGCGAATGACATAAACAAACTAAATCCTGTTGACTCAATAAAGAAGAAGTTAATAATTGACAGAACAATAATGCCAATCATGGCGAAAAAGATCATGCCATTCAAAAAACTAAAATCTTTTTTGGTATTTTGCGCATAAAAACTAATGGCAAAAAACGAAACGCCAGTACCAGTTAAGGCTTGAAACACTAAATCTGCACCATTTGGCATGGCTAAATAATAAGTTAGCATAGGTCCAATTGAGTAGCCAAGTAAACCGGCAATAGCGAAAGCGGTTAATATGCCTTTATTACTGTTTTGAGTCTTAGGTAGAACAAACCAAATAACAGCAATAGCAGCGATTGAGCTGACTATTGCTGAGCCAAATCCGGCACCTGAAACGATTGAGAGCCACGATGCTAGACCGCCAAACACCAGCGTATAAGACAATAATTTCATGGTGTCGGATAAAACTTTATTTTTAACTTTGATATTGCCAATGGCAGTTGTTGTTGAAAATGTGTTCATGATTTATTCCTATAAATTAAAAGTGTAAAATACTATCATATTATACCGAAAATTAAATAAAAGTATGAAACTGGTTTTAGGTCTTGGTGATACGGGTTTATCTATTGCTCGATTCTTGTCAAAACAACATATTGCCTATCGATTGGCTGATAGTCGAACTCAGCCACCCTTTTTGTCTGATTATCTGGCAGAATCGCTAGGTTCTGAACCTGTATTAGGTGATTGGACGCCAACGTTATTGAATGACATTGATGAAGTGTTTATTAGTCCTGGTATTGCGCAAACACAAACAATTGTTATATGGGCCAGAGAAAAAGGCATTCCAGTGACCAGTGATATTGAGTTATTTTCACGTTATGTGAACGCACCGATTATTGGTATTACTGGTTCAAATGGTAAGTCAACGGTGACTCAGTTATTGGGTGAGATGATTGCTAATGAAGGTAAAAAAGTAGCCATTGGCGGTAATATTGGCAAACCTGCGCTTGATTGCCTAGATGACACAATTGAATATTATGTGTTGGAATTATCGAGTTACCAGTTAGATTACACGCAGAATTTAAACTTATTGGCTGGTGTCGTGCTAAATATCACCCCAGACCACCTTGATCGATACGCAAGTTTCGATGAATATATAGATTCAAAGTTAAGCTTGTACCAATATTGCCAACATTTGGTAGTGAATATTGATGAATCCTTGGTTCCTAAGAAAGCCTCAGCTAAACATTTTGGTGTAGATATGCCAAAACAACCCACTGATTTTGGTACGGTGACTTGTCATGGCAGTTGTTACTTTCTAAAAGGCGATGATGTATTGATGTATGTGGGCGATATGCAGCTTATTGGTAAACATAATGTTGCCAATGTATTGGCGACACTGGCTTTGGGTGATCAGATTGGGCTAGATACAGATTCTATGGTTGAAAGCATTAAAGCCTTTAAGGGGTTAGAACATCGACTTGAATGGGTGGTTAAAAAACAAGGGGTGGATTACTATAACGATTCCAAAGCCACCAATGTCATTTCTACCATCAAGGCTTTAAATGCATTGATTGATCAACATGAGAACATTGTCCTTATTGCGGGCGGTATTGCTAAACAAGAAGATTACTCCCCATTATTTAATTTGATTGATAAAGATGTCGCTAGCGTGGTACTGATTGGGCAGAGCGCACAAACACTTGGGGCAGGCATCAAAAAATCCACCGTTAGTTATGCTGATTCAATGGATGAAGCGGTTAGTTTGGCAAGCAATATGTTAAATGATGGCGTGGTGGTGTTATCTCCCGCTTGTGCAAGTTTTGATATGTTTGATAATTTTGAAGACCGAGGTAGAGCGTTTAAACAAGCTATTTCTGAATAAAGCGTACTGCCGATTTAACGTCAATTGTTTCTAAAATCAGTGCATCGGCTTCACTCTTTAACCAAGTGCTTTGACGTTTGCATAATTGACGTGTGGCGATAATAGCTAGCTCAATCATCGTTTCTTGATTGATATCTCCGTTTAAATGTTGCCAAGCCTGTCGGTAACCGACACAACGAATTGAAGGTAAATCTTCATGAAGATTTGGGTTTTGCTTAAGCTGCTCAACCTCAGATAAAAACCCCTCATCCATCATTGATAAAAAACGCTTCTCAATTCGTTGATGTAATTCACCGCGTGGTGGCATGAGAATAATTTTTTTAATTGGATAATCAATGCCTGGTTTTTTGTTGCCTTGCATATCACTTAGTGTTTTTCCACTTAAATCAAACACTTCTAGTGCACGTGTAACGCGTTGAGCGTCATTCGGATGAATCCTCTCTGCAGTTTTTGGGTCAATTTTATTTAGGTCATCGTGTAATGCGGCAGATCCTTTTTCTTTTAACAATTGATTGTATTTATTTCTTGACTCAACTGTAGATTCTGGCAGGTTAGACAAACCGTGCTCAAGTGCATTGAAGTAGAATGAAGTGCCGCCGACTAAAACAGGTGTTTCGTTATTTTCAAAAGCAGCTTGTATTTGTTGTTTGGCGTCTTGAGAAAAATCATAAGCAGAATAAGATTGATCCGGTTCGCAAATATCGATCAAGTGGTGTGGGTAAGCTGTTAATGTATCCGTATCAGGCTTAGCGGTACCAATATCCATACCTTTGTAAATAAGCGCAGAATCAACACTGATAATTCTCACTTTGAATTGTTGTGCTAACTGAATCGCCAGAGCGGTTTTTCCTGAGGCGGTAGGCCCCATTAAAAATACAACAGTGTTATTGGTTGATTGTGTCATAAAGGCTTTAAATTACTAAGCATTAAGGGATATAACCTACATTATAATGTCAGCACTTAATTTATTAGATATAAACGCATGTTTACAATTGAAAATCAAGTCAGCGGTAAAGTTTTTAGAAGCGATGGCGATAGTGCTATTTTGGACGATGCACTCATTCATGGTTTGAATTTCCCTTACGGCTGTCAAAAAGGCTTTTGTGGTAAATGTAAAGCCACGATTATTGAAGGCGAAGTGGGCTATGAGGGAGATATTCCTAATGGCATTACACCGGAAGAAGTAGCTGAAGGTATGGCGTTACTATGTCAATGTAGAGCTAAGTCTGACATCTCACTTGTGATCAATGAGCTAGATAGTGTTGCTGATATTGAAGTTAGGAACCTACCTTGTAAGGTAGAGAGTATTAAGCATTTAAACCACGATGTTACTCAAATTTTATTAAAAATTCCTGGTTCTGAATCATTGCAATATTTGGCCGGCCAATATGTTGATTTGATTCACCCTAATTTTGAACCTCGTGCGTTTTCAATTGCCAATGCACCAACAAATTCTAGCCTGATTGAATTACACGTACGTCAAATAGAAAATGGCAAGTTTACCAATTTTGTCTTTAATGAATTAGAAGAGAAATCATTGCTTCGAATCGAAGGCCCTAAAGGCGATTTCTTCTTTAGAGAAGATAGTAAAAAACCGGTTATTTTAGTAGCGGGCGGTACGGGTTTAGGCCCTATTAAGTCGATTATTGAACATGCAATCGCCACCAAACTTAACCGACCAATTTATCTATATTGGGGTGTGAGAGACGAAGTTGATTTATATATGGATCTACCTGTTCAATGTGCTAATGAGTACGACCATATACATTTTGTACCTGTTTT
>OFBX01000011.1_pt1 | contig 30525 bp, 34 predicted proteins | sample 1520741 | NCBI WGS metagenome assembly OFBX01 (sample SAMEA3696450, study PRJEB22514) | metagenome | biome: water; feature: marine; material: hydrothermal vent | place: Pacific Ocean | collected 2014-08-16 | depth 1514 m | reverse complement strand
AAAACTCAGCAATATCTTGGGTCTTGCTAGAAACAAGCTTTGCTTTTTGATAATAATCATCACCGGCTTTAAACATTGAGGCGTAATCTTACACCATTAACCCACAACCACTGGCACTAGAAATAATACTGTCAACGTCATATGCTAACCAAGCATCTATATTCGCTTTGATTTTAACCATTGCATCTTGCTCAGCACTCAAATGCTGATCAACTGCACCACAACATTGTTTTTGCGGTGTTTCAATCGCGTCATAACCCAACTTGGCCAAGATGTTTTTAATACTGTGATTAATGTTCGGCGCAAGAACCGGCTGCACACAACCACCCAATAGTAATACTTTTTTACTGCCTACACTCGGGGTGATAGCCTTACCTTGTTTGCTTGAATGTTTTGAGACAAATCCAATCGGATTGAATAGCAATGGTGCGGTTAATAATTTACGCACAGAATAACGCATCACCTTTTGCCAGATCGGACGCTTCTGCTCGACAAACTCACGACCAATATCAACTAACTTTCCATATTCAACCCCTGATGGGCAAGTCGTTTCACAAGATCGGCAAGTCAAACAACGATCAAGATGCTTGATACTTTGGTCAGAAAAATGATTATTCTCAAGTGAAGACTTGATGAGATAAATACGCCCACGAGGTGAATCCAACTCGTCACCTAAGAGTTGATAAGTTGGGCAAGTAGCCAGGCAAAATCCGCAATGCACACACTTACGAATAATCTCGTTGGCCTTTTGATTTTGAATATGATTCGTTTGCATTACTGAAAAATACCTTTAGGGTCAAATACTGACTTTAGTCTTTGTTCAATTTCAGTTCGTAATGTTGGATTATTGTCAGTCTTAATCGGTGCTGAAAGCTCACCAACATAGGTGCTTGGCAACACCTTAAAACTGATCTGTGTAATCACAGCTAACTTACCTTTGGATCCGACCAGTAAACGCGCCACATCATAGCCAGCGACATTTTTCATTACCTGTCCACCAAAATTTAACGCCTCGCCATTGCCATCAATAATTTGCACCCCTAAAACGCTGTCAGAGATATCTTGCCCGCCATTGGCATACACAGCGCCAATACTGACATTGTCATCCTTAGTATAAAAAGTTAAGGATTGGTTATTTTCGCTTAGCTGTTTTTTAAGCTCAGCAATAGTCGTGCCCGCCTTAACGGTCATCACCAGTTCTTCTGGGTAGTATTCCACCACACCAGCATAATCTAGCCATTCGGTATTGATATGCAAACTATCTGATGCTTGAACCAGTGCTTGCAGTTGAGTGATTCTGCCTGTCATTAAAAGCGCTCCAACTCTGGATGTGGCAGCTCGCCATGATGTACATGCATTGCACCCAACTCGGCACAACGGTGAAGCTCTGGCACCGCTTTGCCAGGATTTAACAAAGAGTCTGGATCAAAAGCCTGTTTAATCTTGTGAAAAATTTCTAGCTCTTTGGTATTGAATTGATGGCACATAGCATTGAGCTTCTCAATGCCGACACCATGCTCACCAGTAATGGTGCCACCCATATCCACACTGAGTTTTAAGATATCAGTGCCAAATTCTTCCGTTCTTTCTAGCTCTCCTGGAATGTTCGCATCATACAAAATCAGTGGGTGTAGATTGCCATCACCTGCATGAAAAACATTGGCTACTCTCAGTTGGTATTTTTCAGAAAGTTCATTAATTTTATCTAGCATATCTGCCAAATGACGACGAGGAATAGTACCGTCCATACAGTAGTAATCAGGCGATAAACGCCCTACCGCTGGAAATGCAGATTTACGTCCTTTCCATAAATTCAAACGCTCTTCTTCACTCTCTGACACTTTTAAAGTTGAGGCGCCTGATAATACTTTTAATACGATATCAAGCTCGGCTTGCACTTGTGCTTCAGTACCGTCTAACTCACACAAGAGCAACGCTTCGGCATCTAATGGATAACCTACCTGTGCAAAACCCTCGGCTGCTTCAATGGCAAATTTATCCATCATTTCTAAGCCTGCCGGAATGATGCCGGCTTTAATGATATCGGCCACAGCATTGGCACAATCACGTACTGAATCATAAGCTGCCATAACCACTCTGGCGAGTTGCGGTGTTGGGGTGAGCTTCACCGTGATTTCAATCATAATCCCTAACAAACCTTCAGAACCGTTCATCAGTGCTAGTAAGCCCATGCTATCGTCTTGACGACTCAAGGTTAACGCTTCACCATCCATGGTTAGCATGGTTAAAGATTCAATATTGTGTACGGTTAAACCATATTTAAGGCAATGCACACCACCTGAATTCTCAGCCACGTTACCGCCAATCGTACAAGCAATTTGGCTTGATGGATCGGGTGCGTAATACAAGCCATATTCAGCAACTGCTTCACTAATAGCGATATTTCTAACACCTGGTTCAACGACAGCCAATTGATTTTCTGCATCTATGGACTTAACTTTATTAAGTTTTGAAAGCCCCAATACGATTGACTTTTCTAACGGCATGGCGCCACCTGCCAAACCTGTACCTGCACCACGTGTCACTACTGGCGTATTATTGGCTTTACATATTTTTAAAATCTGTTTAATTTGCTCGATATTTTCAGGCAACGCGACCGCTAAAGGCTTTTGTCGGTAGACACTGAGGCCATCACACTCAAATGGGCGAGTATTTTCTTCTCCAGTAATGACAATACCCTTAGGTAAAGCGCGAGATAATTCTTGGACTATAGACATGCAAGCAATTATAATGGCTTATTTAATTTTATTAACCACAAAAAGACTATGAAATCATTTAATCCACCAATTAGAACTTTAATGGGTCCAGGCCCTTCTGACGTACACCCTAGAATCTTATCAGCAATGGCACGTCCAACTATTGGCCACCTAGACCCTGCCTTTGTTGGGATGATGGATGAAACCAAAGAAGCACTTAAATATGCATTCCAAACTGAAAACGACCTAACTATGCCTGTATCGGCTCCAGGTTCTGCAGGCATGGAAACTTGCTTTGCTAACTTGGTTGAGCCTGGCGACAAAGTAATCGTCTGTATCAATGGTGTATTCGGCATACGTATGAAAGAGAACATTACGCGTTTTGGCGGTGAAGCAATTGTAGTTGAAGATGACTGGGGTACAGCGGTTTCAACTGATAAGGTTGAGCAAGCACTTAAAGACAACCCAGATGCAGTCATTCTAGCGTTTGTTCATGCAGAAACTTCAACGGGTGCACTTTCTGATGCTAAGACCTTATGTCAACTGGCGCATCAATACGATTGTATTAATATTGTTGATGCAGTGACTTCATTGGGTGGTGTTGAGCTTCGTGTAGACGAATGGGAAATTGATGCGATTTATTCAGGTACACAAAAATGTTTATCAGCAATGCCAGGTATTTCACCGATCAGTATTAGTGAACGTGCCATTAAAAAATTAACTGATCGAAAAATACCAGTGACTTCATGGTTCTTAGATCTTAACTTAGTGATGGGTTATTGGGGTGAAGGCGCTAAGCGTACTTACCACCATACCGCACCTGTTAATACTTTATATGGCTTACACGAATCATTGGTGATGCTTAGTGATGAAGGCCTTGAAAATGCATGGGCACGTCATCAAAGTAACCACGAGATTTTAAGAGATGGTTTAGAGGCGATGGGTATTAATTTCTTAGTGAAAAAAGAAGACCGTCTACCACAATTAAACGCTGTGTTTATTCCGGAAGGTGCTGACGATGCCGCTGTTCGATCTACTTTGTTAAATGATTACAACTTAGAAATTGGTGCGGGCTTAGGTGCTTACGCAGGCAAAGTATGGCGTATTGGTTTAATGGGTCACACTTCACGTTTGGAAAATATTACCTTATGTTTAGCAGCACTTAAAGCCACGCTTAACAAATAAGCTTAAAGTTAATGCATTAAAAAGGCGACCTGAAGGTCGCCTTTTTTTGTAATGAATATTCTTTATGCCAACTTAGCCAATAACTCTTCTTCTGTTTCAACATTATCAGGGTCAGACAAACAACAATCTACTGGACAAACTTCTGCACATTGTGGTGTATCAAAATGACCAACACATTCGGTACATTTCTCAGGATCAATCTCATAGATCTCATCACCCATGTAAATCGCTTCATTTGGGCACTCTGGCTCACAAACATCGCAGTTAATACATTCATCGGTAATCAATAAAGACATGCTTTCTCCTAGATCAGTCGGCCAATCAATACTATTGGCTTATAGCCTAGTATTTTAACTGATTAAAACAAATATCTTTGGTAACATATTGGTTTTATTTTTAGGGTTAATGATGCGCTTTCTTACTTTATTTCTGACACTTTTTTTATCATTTCAATCTCACGCAAAATTAGACGATGGCATATATGCCAATTTACACACCAATCAAGGTGATATTATTATCAAACTTGCCTTTGAAAAAACCCCATTGACGGTGATTAATTTTGTTGGTTTAGCCGAAGGCAAAAAACACTCAAATATTCAAATTGGTAAGCCTTTTTATAATGGTCTAAAATTCCACCGTGTTATTAACGACTTTATGGTTCAAGGCGGTGATCCCAAGGGTAATGGTACTGGTGGGCCTGGCTATCAATTCAATGATGAAATCACGGACCTAACTCACGACAAAGGCGGTATTTTATCCATGGCCAATTCTGGACCGAATACCAACGGATCTCAATTTTTTATTACACATACCGCAACACCTTGGTTAGACGGCAAGCATACTGTTTTTGGCCATGTGGTTAAAGGTATGAGTGTGGTCAATACCATTAAAAAAGATGATTTTATTCGCAAAGTAAAAATTATTCGTGTTGGTGAAAAAGCCATTAATTTCAAAACCGATGAGGCCGCCTTTAAAGCGTACAATGAGAAATTTATTGATTTAGAAATCACCATAAAAGCTAAAAAACGCGAAAAATTAATTAGCTTTGTCAAAGCTAACTATCCTAACGCCAAAGTTGCAGAAGCAGGCCACTATGTACAAATCAATCAAACAGGCACAGGTGATTCACCTAAATCAGGTGATTTGGTTAAAGTGCATTTATCCATTGATTTAGATGATGGTACCAACATGCGTGAGGCAGGCAAACCCTTACCATTTGCTGCAGGCTCAGGCACCATTATTGAGGTTATTGATAACGCTGTACTCAATATGCGTGTCGGTGAAAAATTGACTATTATTGCTCCTTATGCACAAATCTACGGCGATAGTGCGCGTGGCAGCTTATCTCAAAAATCTCTACTGATCTTCAATCTAGAGCTTTTATCTATCAACGACGTGGACTAATATGTTTTTAGAATTAATCAATTTTCTTACCCAGTTTAATCCAGGCTTTGATGTACTGCACTACCTAACCGTTCGAGCTGTTTTGGCAATGTTAGCGGCTTTGTTTATTAGTTTAACGCTGGGTCATTTTTTTATTGCACGCCTTCAGCAATATCAAATAAAACAAGTGGTTCGACCTGATGGGCCAGAATCACACTTGTCTAAAGCCGGCACACCAACCATGGGTGGTGTTATGATTCTATTCTCATTTATCAGTAGTATTATTATTTGGGGTGATTGGCACAATACTTACCTTTGGATTATTGTTGTGACGGCACTTATTTTTGGTGCTATTGGTTTTATTGATGATTTTTTAAAAATCAAACATCAATCCTCCGATGGTTTGAGTTCTAAACAAAAATACTTAGCCCAATCTTTAGGCGCTATTGTGATTGGTATTTGGCTGGTTAACAATACACACCAGCCTGTTTCTACTGATTTATTAATCCCATTCTTTAAAGACTGGACCATACCGCTTGGTATTATTGGTTTTACCGTCTTGTCTTATTTTGTTATTGTCGGCAGCTCTAATGCTGTTAACTTAACGGATGGTCTAGATGGCTTAGCCATTATGCCGGTTATTTTAATTTCAGGTGCATTGGCAATTTTTGCCTATATTAGTGGCAACTATAATTTTTCTAATTACCTTAATATGCCATATATGCCCGGTACGGGAGAGGTTTTTGTTATTTGTGCAGCGCTGATTGGTGCGGGCCTGGGCTTCTTATGGTTTAACACCTACCCTGCTGAAATATTTATGGGTGATGTTGGCTCGTTGTCACTCGGTGCAATTTTGGCCGTGATTGCGATCATCATTCGTCAAGAAATCTTGTTATTTATTATGGGCGGTGTATTTGTTGCCGAAACCCTATCCGTTATTATTCAGGTGGGCTGGTACAAGCGTACCAAAACACGAGTATTTTTAATGGCGCCATTACACCATCACTTCGAGAAAAAAGGTCTATCAGAACCTAAAATCATTGTGCGTTTTTGGATGGTAACTTTAATCTTGGTGTTGATCAGTCTAGCCTCAATCAAGATACGTTAAAATGACACCTTATGAGTAATTTAGACAAATGGGATGAGCGCTACTTATCACTTGCTGCTGAGGTAGCAACTTGGTCAAAAGACCCTTCTACACAAGTAGGTGCGGTCACTGTTGGTAGTAAAAAAGAAGTACTATCTCAAGGCTTTAATGGCTTTCCTCGTGGTATTCATGACACCGATGAGCGCTACAATGACCGAGAAACCAAATACAAATTTGTCGTCCATGCAGAAATGAATGCTATCTACAATGCAACCTATTCAGGTGCTTCACTCGATGGCGCCACCCTTTATGTACATGGGCTGCCAATCTGCTCAGAATGTGCCAAGGGCATTATCCAAGTCGGTATTAAAAAAGTGGTGATTGAAAAATCTAAAGAACTCAGTAATTGGAATGACAGCGTTAAACTTTCACAAGAAATGTTTGATGAAGCGGGTGTCGAACTCATCATTAAAGGCGAATAATGTCTGAAGTATCTAAACGTCGCACCTTTGCGATTATCTCTCACCCTGATGCCGGTAAAACTACGGTCACTGAAAAGCTATTACTTTATGCGGGCGCCATTAAAACTGCCGGTAGTGTTAAGGCTCGAAAAGCCAGTACCCATGCCACATCCGACTGGATGGAAATGGAGAAAGAAAGAGGTATCTCTATTACTTCATCTATCATGCAGTTTGATTATGATAATCATGTCATCAACCTGCTCGACACCCCAGGACACGAAGATTTCTCAGAAGATACTTACCGCACACTAACGGCAGTAGATTCGGCACTGATGGTGATTGACGTCGCTAAAGGTGTCGAGATGCGTACCATCAAACTGATGGAAGTTTGTCGCTTGCGTGATACACCCATCCTTACCTTTATCAACAAACTCGATCGTGAAGGCAAAGAGCCGATTGATCTGATGGACGAGGTAGAAACTGTACTTAATATTGAATGTGCGCCTATCACTTGGCCGATCGGTATGGGTAAGCGCTTTAAGGGTGTGGTACATTTACTCGATGACAAAGTCTACTTATACGAAGCTGGTAAAAACTCTGAAATTGGTGAAAACATCATTATTGATGGTGTTGATAATCCTAAACTCGATACCATTTTGGGTGAAGAAATGGCAGCTGAGATGCGCGAAGAAGTTGAACTGATTCGCGAGACTACAACACCATTTGATTTGGATGAATTTCTAGCAGGCAAACAAACACCTGTATTCTTTGGCTCTGCTATCTCAAACTTCGGTATTCAGAATCTACTTGACGGCTTTATTGAGTATGCACCTATTCCTCAAAATCGAGAATCAGACGTACGCGAAGTAAAACCTGGTGAAGCTAAGCTAACAGGCTTTGTGTTTAAAATTCAGGCGAACATGGATCCCAAGCACCATGATCGCTTAGCTTTTATGCGCATCGTTAGTGGTGAGTATAAAAAAGGTATGAAAGTCTTACAAGTTGCCACTGGCAAACAAATCAAAATCGCTAACGCAGTTACTTTTATGTCGCGTGAACGCACCTCGGCTGAAGTGGCCTATGCCGGCGATGTGATTGGTATTCACAATCATGGCGGTATTAGTATTGGCGATACTTTCACCCAAGGTGAAAAGCTAACCTTCCAAGGTATTCCAAACTTCGCCCCAGAGCTATTTCGTCGTGCCCAACTCAAAGACCCACTTAAAGCTAAGGCACTACAAAAAGGCCTTAATCAACTCTCAGAAGAAGGCGCAACTCAAGTTTTTCGTCCAGTGATGAATAGTGCTCAAATCTTAGGTGCAGTGGGTATTTTGCAGTTTGATGTAGTCGCACATCGCCTTAAATATGAGTATGGGGTTGATTGTCAATTTGAAACCATTGCCATTGCCACTGCGCGCTGGGTCGCAGGTGATGATAAAGATATTGAACAGCTTAAAATCAAGGCCGGTAACAATGTAGCGATTGACTCTGCTGGAATGCTGACTTATTTAGCGCCATCTATGGTTAATCTACAATTGACGATAGAGCGTCATCCAAACCTTGTATTCTCCGCAACCAGAGAGCACTAATTATTTAGCTCTAAACGCCCAAACAGCCAATAACCCTGTTGCCACAAAAGCCATATAAGAAATAGTCATCGGTACCGCTTGACCATTGACAATAACGTCCCATCCATCAATAATTCTCAACAAATGTGCAAATGCCACAATGGCAAAAATTGATCCTGAAATCGCTATATAGTTTTTCATAGACGCTCTCCCTTTAATATGAATAGGTTATCTTAAGAGATACTTCTACTCATTGTTAATGCTTCATGTTGTGCCCAGCATGCGGATTATCACCCGATGCTATAGCCCAATGGTGGGGCTGATGATGATTGCCGTAGGCCATAACGCCTATATAGCCCAAGCCTCTGATTTTGGCAACATCTTTAACATTATCAGTCGTTACGGTTAATGTAAATACACCATTGTTATTTTGCACTTGCATATCCCATCCCGTTTCTGCTTTCATTTGCGCTGGATGTCCTGATAGCACTCTAGTTAGTGACTTAACCGCCCTATTGGTTGTCGGCGTAACCACGGCCTGAAAACCATTATCGATATACTGATGTTTAACATCAACATTGATCGTCATATCTTGCATTTCAACTAAGTGCAATCGTAGCGCTTCAATGTTGACTTTTTCCCAATTGGTGCCAGTGTTAGCTTCCAGCGCAGTAATAACCTCTTGCAGGGTTGCGAATGGGTCAGTGCCTGATTCTGTTAATACTACTGGGGTAGTAGCTGTATTGTTGCCCATCATTGCCGCGTGGTTCATATTGGCATGATGCATGTGTGCACTGGCCATAGGCATTGCCATGATCATGGCAACAATACTTAAACTTAATTTTCTCAAATGCATACTCACTCCTACTAATCGATTATATTATTTGCTTATTGTAATAAAAAAGGCCTTGAAGTAATAATTAACTTCAAGGCCTTTTGTTTTGTTAATAACTAAAATGTATCAAAACTATTCTTCAGTAACTTGCTCTTCGCCTTCTGCGTCTTCCTCTTCAGTTTCAGCAATCTTAGCGACCGAGACTAGCTTCTCACCTTTGGCAATGTTAATTAGTGTCACACCTTGAGTATTACGGCCAATGATGGAGACATCAACAGCTCTTGCGCGAACTAACGTACCTTTATTTGAAATCAACATCATTTCATCTTCGTCAGTCACTTGAATAGCACCTACGACTTTACCATTACGATCAGAAGTTTTAATAGAGATTACACCTGAACCGCCACGTGCTTGAGCACGGTATTCACCTAAGGCTGTACGTTTGCCATAACCTTTTTCAGTAGCCGTTAGGATTGGACTATCTTGCTCTGCGACAATTAATGATACAACTTCATCATCCTTGAGCTTGATGCCACGTACACCGATAGCGGTACGACCAACAGCACGAACGTCGGATTCTTTAAATCTAATCGACTTACCATTGGCTGAGAACAACATAATGTCGTGCTCACCTGAGGTGATTTCTACACCAACCAGTTTGTCACCATCTCTAAGTTCAATAGCAATGATGCCACCTTTTCTTGGGCGGGCAAAATTAGTCAGTGAAGTCTTCTTACAAGTACCACTACTGGTCACCATAAATACAAACTGCTCATCATTAAATTCAGAAACTGGAAGGATTGCATTAATTACTTCGTCTTTTTCTAATGGCAATAAATTAATAATTGGCTTGCCGCGCGCTGTACGTGATGCCATTGGCAACTCATAAACTTTAAGCCAATGCACTTTACCAGTGGATGAAAAACACAATACCGTATCGTGAGAATTAGCCACAAATAATTGATCAACAAAATCTTCGTCTTTCATCTTCGTTGCTGCTTTACCTTTGCCACCACGACGTTGTGCTTGATAATCGCTGAGTGATTGCGCCTTAACGTAACCACCATGAGACAAGGTAACCACACGTTCTTCTTGGGCGATTAAGTCTTCAAGCGTTAAATCGATCTTATGTTCAAGGATTTCAGTCATTCGACCATTTGCAAAGTTGTCACGAATCTCAATTAGCTCGTCACGAATCACTTGCATCAGTCTGTCAGGATTTTGCAAGATATCTAATAAGTGCTTGATGCGTTCTAATAATTCATTAAATTCATCAAAGATCTTATCTTTTTCTAAACCAGTTAAGCGATGAAGCTTAAGGTCAAGAATGGCTTGCGCTTGTTTTTGTGACAGCTGGTAATCACCACTGGCTTGTAAGCCAAGCTCTGCTGGTAAATCTTCTGGCTTGAACATCGCCATATCACGATCACCAATCAGCTCTTTAATCACAGAACCTTGCCATGTTTTAGCCGCTAAACTAATTTTTGCTTCGGCAGGATTGGCTGCGGATTTAATCAACTCGATGATTTCATCAATATTATGTAATGCAACCGATAAACCCTCTAACAAGTGAGCACGGTTTCTGGCTTTGTTTAGATCGAAGATAGAACGACGGGTCACCACATCACGACGATGCGCAATAAAGGCCTCTAAGATGCCTTTGAGTGTCATTAATTTAGGCATGCCTTTGTCAATCGCCACCATGTTGATGCCGAATACGGTTTGCATTTCAGTCAACTTGTAAAGATTATTAAGCATAACTTCTGGCACTTCGCCACGACGAAGCTCAATCACCATACGCATACCATCTTTGTCAGACTCATCTCGAAGGCCAGTAACACCATCAATGCGCTTGTCTTTAACCAACTCAGCAATCTTACCAATGAGTTTGGCTTTATTAACTTGATAAGGTAATTCTGTAACCACAATGCTTTGCTTGTCTTCACCCTCAACATGAGAAACTGAACGCAGGTAGATCTTACCCTTGCCCGTTTCGTAAGCTTGGCGAATACCGGCTGAACCATTAATAATACCGGCTGTTGGGAAATCTGGCCCTGGCATAACTTCTAATAACTCATCAACGGTGATGTTTTCATTGTCGATAGTTCTAAGACAAGCTTCAATCACTTCGCCTAGATTATGTGGTGGGATGTTAGTCGCCATACCAACGGCAATACCAGATGAACCATTGGCTAATAAGTTTGGCACACGGGTTGGAAGTACCGATGGCTCAGACTCAGAGCCATCGTAGTTTTCATTAAAATCAACCGTGTCTTTATCTAGATCACGTAATAATTCGTGCGAAAGCTTAGCCATACGGATTTCCGTATAACGCATTGCTGCAGCCGAGTCACCATCAACCGAGCCGAAGTTACCCTGACCATCGATTAAAATGTTACGCATTGAGAATGGCTGAGCCATACGTACAATAGTGTCATACACAGCAGTATCACCATGCGGGTGATATTTACCAATCACATCACCGACAATACGGGCTGATTTTTTGTAAGATTTGTTATAGTCATTGCCCAATACCTCCATTGCGTAAAGCACTCGACGATGCACCGGCTTGAGGCCGTCTCGAACATCAGGCAAAGCACGACCAACGATGACGCTCATTGCGTATTCCAAATAGGAATCTCGCATCTCATCTTCAATGGTAACTATCGGGAAATTAGGCTCGAAACTTTCTGGATTATCGGTGTTTTCAGACATACAAAAAAGGCTTAATTAGATTGCCTTTAATTGTACCCTAACTGGTATTTTCACACAACAAAGATGTGGAAATAAAATGGAGTTTTTTAGAAAAAAATTAATTAAAAAAATTAATTAAAAATCAATGACTTATGCGTTTCTTTTTTGTACAGCTTGTGCCAATGTTTTAAGCAAGGTTTCAGTATCATCCCAACCAATACAACTGTCGGTAATACTAACCCCATATTTAAGTGATTTTAGAGGGCCAACAGCCTGGTTTCCCTCATTAATATGCGACTCAATCATCACCCCAAAAATCTCTTGCGATCCAGCAATAATCTGGCCAGCAATATCCTCACCAACCAGTAGCTGGTTTTTAAATTGTTTTTGACTATTGGCATGCGAAAAATCAACCATAATCTTATCTAATAAATTCTCCGCTCTTAATTGAGCAATCGTTTTATCAACGTGTGCTTTTGAATAATTAGGGCCGTCAGCACCACCACGCAGGATAATGTGTGCTGTTTCATTACCTGACGAGGTGTAATGACTCACACCACCCTCTTTATTGACTGAGAGTAGATGATGTGGGTTGTTAGCCGATTTAATCGCATCAATGGCTACGCTGAGCGAGCCTGTGGTGCCATTTTTAAAGCCAACAGGGCAAGACAAGGCTGAGGCCAGCTCACGATGAGATTGGCTCTCAGTCGTACGTGCACCAATTGCACCCCAAGAAATCAAGTCTGAAATATATTGTGGCGTAATTAAGTCTAGGTACTCAACGGCGACTGGCATATCCATCTCTGCCAAATCAGTCAATAAATGACGGGCAATCTTAAGGCCTTTATCAATATTAAAGCTTTCGTCCAAGTCTGGATCATTAATCAAGCCTTTCCAGCCAATGGTTGTACGTGGTTTTTCAAAGTAGACACGCATAACGATGAGCAAATCTTCTTTTAATGATTCTCTTAATGCGACTAATTTTTCAGCGTATTCACGTGCAGATTTTGAATCATGGATTGAGCAAGGCCCTACGATGACCATTAGTCGATGATCTCGTCCTTCTAAAATATCCTTAATGGCTTGTCTGGCTTGGAAAATATTAACAGAGCCTTTTTCGCCTAATGGATACTTTTCCATTAGTTCGTTAGGTGCGATCATTGGCGCACTCGAGGTAATTCTTAAATTATCAGTATTATGTTGCACAGTTTATTTCTGGTTTTCAATTAGGGCGTAAGCTGAATGGTTGTGAATAGATTCAAAGTTTTCAGACTCTAAACGGTAGTAACTGATTTTCTCATCACTGTTGAGTTCAACGGCAATATCCCGCACTAAATCCTCAACAAAAGCAGGGTTATCATACGCTCTTTCGGTCACTACCTTTTCATCTTCACGCTTTAAAATCGCATAAAGCTCACACGAAGCTTTGCGTTCAGCCAAATCAATCAAGTCTTCAATATACAGTGTTTTACCTTTAGTAACTTTGGCCTTGATGGTAATGTGCGAACGCTGATTATGTGCACCATATTTAGAAATACTCTTAGAACAAGGGCACAAACTAGTGACTGGCACCACGACTTTCATCATCACTTCTGATTCGCCTTTATCTAATACGCCGTACAAAGTCACTTGATAATCCATCATTGACTCAACACCGGATGAAGGGGCTGCTTTCTTTCTGAAAAATGGAAAATCTAGAGTGATGTGCGCTGTATCAGATTCTAACTTTTCTCGAACTTTATTAATAATTTTATCAAAATTGCCGCTATTAAACTCACAGGGGCCATCATTTAAAATTTCAATAAAGCGTGACATGTGTGTACCTTTAACATGCTCCGGCAGTGTGACTGTCATAGTGAAATTACCAACCGTTGGCATACGGTTTCCATTTCGATCAACGTATGTAATTGGATGAGCGATATCTTTGATACCTACTTTGTCAATTACGATTTGACGTGTATCTTCATTGTTTTGTGTATCAGGTAGATCGCATGATTTCATGATTGTTTCTCCGAATAAGCAACGGATGCTCTAGGGGTTTCCCAAATAATGACTTCGCATACGCGAACATCTGGATTGTTAATAAGCTTCGCCACTTCGTCATAAAAATATTTGGCGATATTTTCAGCCGTCGGATTAATCTCATCAAATGGAGGGATTTCATTTAAATATTGATGATCTAGTCGCTTAACGATGGCTTTAGTTTGTTTTTTAATTTCACGAAAATCAATAGCAATACCTAAAGCATTAAGCACTTCGGATTCAACAGATACCTCAACTTGCCAATTATGACCGTGTAGACGTGAGCAATCACCTGGGTAATTTCTCAGTGAATGCGCAGAGGCAAAATCAGTGACAATTTTTAGGACGAACATAATTCGGAAAAATCGTTAAAAAACCAATCATTATACCGATTTATCTCGATTAATTACACCCTCAATTATTAGGTGGTTGACTAAATCTTAATCGACTGCTTCAATAGAAGCAACGTTTTGATAACCTTTAGGTAATACATTGCCGCGACGCGCGCGATTACTCACATAGTTAGTCAGATCTTGGAATTTAATCGTGAGATGGCGCTTACCCGCATAGACCTTAAGATTTTGTGTATCTAATAAAACACAAATACCAACAACAAATTCTTGCCTTTCCTTAGCATCTTTACTTGGAATTTGGATCAACTTATTACCTTTACCCTTAGACAAAATTGGTAATTCAGCAACTGGGAAAACCAGCAAACGCCCACGATTAGTCACCACAGCAACAAATTGAGCTTCAAGATCATCCACACTCACTATTGGCATAACCTTTGAATTCATCGGTAAAGACAACACGTGTTTGCCGGCTTTCTTTTTCGAAATTAAATCACCAATGGTAGAAATAAATCCGTAGCCTGCATCAGAAGACAATAGAATTTTTTGATCCATATCACCCATAATCACATCTATAAATTCAGCCTCAGTTGGCGGGCTTAATCTACCTGTTAATGGCTCGCCTTGTCCTCTAGCACTAGGCAAAGAATTAGCAGTTAAGGCATAAGATCGACCCGTAGAATCAATAAAGATGGCGCTCTTATTGCTGCGACCCTTAACACTGACCATGTAGCTATCACCTGATTTATAATTCAACGTGGTTGGGTCAATGTCATGACCTTTGGCGCTACGCACCCAACCTTTGTCACTCAGTACAATGGTGACATTTTCAGCTGGGGTCAAATCATCTTCACTAAAGGCTTGAGCAGAATTAACATTTGATACAATCTCACAACGACGATCATCACCAAAATCTTTAACAATGGCTTTAAGCTCTTTTTTAATGTAGGTTTTTAAACGTGTATCACTTGATAGTAACAGTTCTAATTTTTCTTTTTCGGCGGCCAATTCTTTTTGTTCACCCTGAATTTTCACTTCTTCTAGTTTGGCTAAATGACGAAGTTTTAATTCTAAAATTGCCTCCGCTTGTATTTCGCTCAGCTTAAAGTGCGACATTAGCACTGGTTTAGGCTTATCTTCAGAACGAATAATAGCAATCACTTCATCAATATTTAAAAAGGCAATTAACAAGCCTTCTAAAATATGCAAACGTGCCAAAATTTTATCTAAACGATGACTTAAACGATTAGTAACCACCTGTGTACGATACGTCAACCACTCTTTAAGCATTGGTATGAGTGGCTTGACTTGAGGCTTGCCATCAAGACCAATCACATTCATATTAACCCGATAATTTTTTTCTAAATCTGTCGTCGCAAATAAATGCAACATCAATGCATCAGCATCAACACGATTAGAGCGTGGCACAATCACAATTCTAGTTGGGTTTTCGTGGTCTGACTCGTCACGAATATCATCCACCAATGGGAGTTTTTTTGCTCGCATCTGTGCAGCAATTTGAGTGATTACCTTAGAGCCTGATGTTTGAAAAGGCAGTGCTTCAATAACAATATCATTCTCTTCTTTTTTATAAGTAGCGCGCATCTTTACCGAGCCGTGGCCGGTTTCATAAATTTGCCTTATATCCGTTTCAGAGGAGACAATATGAGCAGACGTAGGATAATCTGGTGCTGGGATGAGTTGCATAATTTCATCCAAATCAGTCGATGGTTTGTCTAATAATTGAATACAAGCGGAAACCACTTCAGTTAGATTATGCGGCGGCACGTCGGTCGCCATACCCACGGCAATACCTGAAGTACCGTTGAGTAATAAATTAGGTACTTGTGCTGGCAGGTTGACAGGCTCTTGCAATGAACCGTCAAAGTTATCTGTCCAACTAACGGTACCTTGATTAATTTCTGCTAATAATAAATCAGCATAACGAGATAACTTAGACTCGGTATAACGCATGGCTGCGAATGACTTAGGGTCATCGGGCGCACCCCAGTTACCCTGTCCATCAATAAACGGATAGCGATAAGAAAATGGCTGTGCCATGAGCACCATAGCCTCATAACAAGCACTATCACCATGAGGGTGAAACTTACCTAAAACATCACCTACCGTACGCGCTGATTTTTTGAACTTGGCGGTAGATTTTAAGCCTAATTCGCTCATCGCATAGATGATGCGTCTTTGTACAGGCTTGAGACCATCACCGACAAAAGGTAATGCACGGTCAAGAATGACGTACATTGAATAATCAAGATAAGCGCGTTCGCTAAATTCTGCTACGCTTTGCTGCTCAAGGCCAATTTGGCTCATTCTCCCCCTGGAAATAACTCGCTTTTATGTAAAAGTTTTGAGTTATTTTAATGCAACTTTTTGTCTAGGATGGACGAATTATGCAAAGTCTTCTGTGGTGATGCACGAACAGAATAAATTACGATCACCATAGACGTTATCAATACGTTTAACCGGTGGGAAATATTTGCTTTGTTTTAACGACTCTACTGGGTATAACGCGGCTTCTCTTGAGTATGGGTAGTTCCACTCACCAGCCATTTCAATTGCTGTGTGTGGTGCATTCTTAAGTGGGTTGTTATCTTTATCCCATTCGCCTTCAATCACTTTTTGAATCTCACTATGAATACTCGCCATCGCTGTAATAAAACGATCAATTTCACGTTTTGATTCACTTTCAGTTGGCTCAATCATTAACGTACCTGCCACTGGGAATGACATGGTTGGCGAATGAAAGCCATAATCCATCAAACGCTTAGCAATGTCTTCTTCAGAAATGCCACTTTGTTCTTTAAGCGGGCGAATATCAATAATACATTCGTGTGCAACAAAGCCTTGGTCGCCTTGATACAAGATTGGAAAAAATGCTTTCAATTCACTAGCCATATAGTTAGCACTAACAATGGCGATTTCTGTTGAACGTTGCATGCCATACTTACCTAATAACTTGATATACGACCATGAAATTGGCAAAATTGAGGCAGAACCATACATCGCTGCTGACACTGCGTTTGAATCTTTCTCTAAAGGATCGCCTGGTAAAAATTCTGCTAAATGCGCTTTAACGCCAATGGGCCCCATGCCTGGACCACCGCCACCGTGTGGGATAGCAAAAGTCTTATGTAAATTAATGTGTGACACATCAGCACCAAACTCACCCATGCGAGTAATACCCACCATGGCGTTAAGGTTGGCACCATCTAAATAAACTTGACCGCCATGGTTGTGAATAATGTCACAAACTTGCTTAATCTCAACTTCAAACACACCGTGAGTTGATGGGTATGTCACCATGATTGCTGAGAGTTTATCAGCATGTTTTTCTGCTTTAGCTTTTAAATCATTAATATCAATATTGCCTGATTCATCACATTTCACAATTACCACTTTCATGCCAGCCATGACGGCACTAGCAGGGTTGGTGCCGTGCGCTGATGATGGTATAAGGCAAATATTGCGGTCGAAATCACCGCGAGACTCGTGATAAGAATGGATTGCCAATAACCCTGAAAACTCACCTTGAGAGCCAGCATTTGGCTGTAACGATACTGCATCGTAACCTGTTACCTCGGCTAATGCATGTTCTAAATCTTTAAATAATTGCTGATAGCCCTTAGTTTGATCAACTGGTGCATACGGGTGCATTGATGAAAAACCCGGCAAACTGATTGGATACATTTGCGTAGCAGCGTTAAGCTTCATCGTGCAAGATCCAAGTGCAATCATTGAATGATTAAGGGCAATGTCCTTGTTTTCTAGGCGTTTCAGATAACGCATCATTTCTGTTTCAGAGTGATAACGACTAAAGACTGAGTGGGTTAAGTAGTCTGAATCTCTTAACATAGCAGATGTTAGGCTAGATTCAGATTCAGTTAAAGAACCAACAGAAAAAACTGCTAATAATTCAGATAAATCTTGTGTTGTTGTGGTTTCATCAACAGCAATGGTAAGTTGATCATCACCCAATAAACGTAAGTTAATATTTTGTGCTTGCGCTTTAGAAAATAAGGCTTGAGCGTCCGTTGTATTCAATGTAATCGTATCAAAAAATTGCTTACTCGCCAACTCAAAACCAGCCTGGGTTAGGCTTTTAGCAAGGCTACTAGCCTTGATATGCACTTTATTAGCAATTTTTCTTAAACCATTAGCACCATGGTAAATACCATAAGCTGCTGCCAATACCGCTAACAATACTTGAGCCGTACAAATATTACTGGTGGCTTTATCACGACGAATATGTTGCTCACGCGTTTGCAGCGACATACGCATTGCTGGGTTGCCGTGCACATCTTGAGATACACCGATAATTCGCCCTGGCACCATACGTTTAAACTCATCACGCGTGGCTAAAAATGCTGCGTGTGGACCACCAAAACCCATTGGTACACCAAAGCGTTGAGAATTACCAATGGCAATATCAGCGCCCATTTCAGCCGGTGTTTTAATTAAGGTTAACGCCAAGATATCACAAGCAACAATGGTTAATACACCCGCCTCTTTTGCTTTAGCAATATCAGTGGTAAGGTCACGAACTTCGCCATTTGTACCTGGCGACTGTATAAGTGCAGCAAAACAATCAGAAAAATCGTTATTTTGAATATCTTCAATGACCAACTCGATTCCGATTGGCTTGGCACGGGTTTGCAAGATAGTAATAGTTTGTGGGTGCGTATTACTATCGACCAAGAATCGATTAGATTTATTCTTTTTGTTGGCACGTTTAGCCATCATCATCGCCTCTGCTGCTGCAGTTGGCTCGTCTAACAAAGAGGCGTTGGAAATATCCATACCCGTTAGATCCATAATCATTTGCTGGAATGTTAGCAACATCTCTAAACGACCCTGGGAGATCTCTGCTTGATAAGGCGTATAAGCAGTATACCAACCTGGATTTTCTAAAATATTACGTTGAATCACGGTCGGCATCAAAGTGCCGTAATAACCTTGACCGATAAAATTACTGAATAATTGATTTTGACCTGCAAGCTTTTTAGCAAGCGCTAAGCTGTCACGCTCAGTTAACCCTTCTTCAACTTCCATACGGTTACCAAACAAGATGCTTTCTGGTACTGTTCTAGCAACAACTTGCTCTACAGAATCGCAACCAATAGCACTTAACATTGCGTCAATTTCCGCTTGATTCGGACCAATATGTCTATCTAAAAATTCGTTACTCATGATATAAAAATATAAGAAAAATTAAGGCATGAATTTTAGCCTCAATCTGAAGAAATGCAACCTAAAAAGAATAGGGATTTAATCCTCCTAGAGGGTTGCTGTTTATCGCTAACCTGGCGGCCAAGTTAGTTGACGACCACCTAAACAATGCAGGTGAATATGGTATACCGACTGCCCACCTTGCTCATTACAGTTCATTACCACGCGATATCCATCGTCAGCAAATCCAAGCTGTTTAGCAATTTTGGTAGCTGTTAAAGTGAGCTTACCTACCAGCGCCGAATCTTTGACGTCATTTAGTGTGGCAATATGTGTTTTTGGAACGACTAAAAAATGATGCGGCGCCTGTGCGCCAATGTCATGAAAAGCAAACACATCATCATCTTCGTAGATCTTATCGGCTGGAATATCGCCATTAATAATTTTACAAAATAAACAGTCACTCATAATTTACCGATACCCTCTAAGATACCACCAGCCAAATATTTGTTTAGCCCAGTGCATCAAACGACAATTTGGCAGCATCATTTCGCCCTTCATGGTACGAGACACGTACATACCTTTATTGTTCGAATCTACAATACACATCAGTTCAATCTTAAAGGTATGACTAGCCGACTTTCCCTCTAAGGCGTCTAGTACATTCTTAGCTGCAGCTTCAGCTTGTAAATCGGCCATGTGCGCTTGCTTTGGCATCCATTCAGGCCCTGGAAAAGAGCCAGAATCTCCTGCAACAAATACTTTATCAGTCCCTTCTACCTCACAAAAACCATTGGCTTTAAGTAAGCCGCCTTCACTACGTGCAAGGTCAGTATTATCAAACCAAGTATTGCCCGTCATACCTGGCATGAATAAAATTAAGTCTGCAGCAAACTCACCGCCTTCGGTAACAACTTTGTCAGCTTCAAATTTTTTCATCTTATTACCAAGATGAGTAGTAATGTTGCGTTTTTTCATCTCACCCAGCAAGCCTTTAACGGCTTTTTCGCCTAAGCGCGCACCAGGTTTTTCTGCAGGGGTAAAAAAGGTTAAATCAAACTTCTCACGTCGCCCTTCAGCACGAAGTTGGGTATCAATACCAAACAAAAATTCAAACATTGGGCCGCCACGCATCGCACTAGGCTCTTTTGGATTGCCTGAAAAACCAATAGCAATATCACCACCATCCATTGCTTTTAAACGATCACGAATCGCCTCTGCTGCGCTTAAGCCTTCACAAGGCGTTATTGAATGCTCAATACCAGGTAATTTTTTAATAAATCGACCGCCTGAGGCAATAATAAGCGCATCATTTTCAAATAGTCCGACTGGGGTAATGACTGTTCTGTTGTTGTTTTCTAGGCCGGTTACTTCGCTAGCCACATGATGAACATTTAGTCGCTTAAAAAAATTATCCAAAGGCACAACAATGTCTTTCTTACTAGCTATGCCAGATGGCACCCATATCAAACTTGGCATATAAACCAACTCAGCTTTAGGGGAAATCAAGGTAATTTCACATTGTTTATCTTGCTTTCTAATGGTTTTTACCGCGGTTAATCCAGCAAATCCTGAGCCAATAATGGTGATTTTTTTCATACTTATTCCTTTTCTATATTGTGGCAAAAGTGCTCACTATCGGGGTTTTCGACACTACGAGCAATGTTATCAATGAACGCTTGTAGTTCATCAAATTCTAACACAGTTAAGATTTTAGTAACAACATCTGGCGACACTCTCAGCGTACACAGTCTACCATCTTTGAGTTGCACTTCCATACCTGCAGCATTCATCATCAAGCCTTCGTTACTTTGCTCTAACAGCTGTTCGAGTTCGCCTTGCAAAACATCGTATAAATCTTGTAGTTCCTTTAGCACAGTATCACTGGTTTCATCGGCAATTGAAACAATTTCACCTTGAACCGAGCCAAAACCCTCATCATCTGTACATTCAAATACTATTCCCACTTTTGTCAAGTGGTCTTTAAATTTGGCCGAGAGACTGGCATCAAAAAATATATAATCTAGCATAAAATTTTAATCGAATTAATAGGGATATTTTAATGCTTACAGATGACGCTTTAGACACTTTATTTAGAAAGGCCCGAAGTCACAATGGTTGGCTAGATCAAGACGTTTCAGAAAATCAAATTAACCAAATTTACGAGTTAATGAAATTTGGCCCAACGGCAGCTAACACTTGCCCTGCGCGACTTACTTTTGTTCAATCTAGCGACGCCAAAGAAAGACTTAAGCCTCACCTTGACGAAGGCAATGTTGAAAAAGCCATGAGTGCGCCAGCTGTTGCTATTGTTAGCTACGATACAGAATTTTATGAAAAATTGGATTACTTATTCCCGCATACTGATGCCAAGAGTTGGTACGAAGGCAAGCCAGATAAAATCACTGCTGTTGGCTCAATGAATGCAACACTGCAAGGCGCCTACTTTATGATGGCAGCACGTTCAGTTGGGCTGGATTGCGGCCCAATGGGTGGCTTTAACGCAGAAACACTCGATGAGGAGTTTTTTCCTGACGGTAAAACCAAGTCCATTTTTATTTGTGGTATTGGCTATGGCGATGCTGAAAAAATCTTTCCAAGAGGTCCACGCTTAGACTTTGATAAAGCTTGCGAGATTATCTAAATCTTACACCACTTGGCCGGCAGCCCAGCCTGACGACCAAGCCCACTGAAAATTGTAACCACCTAGCCAGCCAGTTACATCAACGGTTTCACCAATAAAGTACAAGCCTGCTTGTGATTTAACTTCCATGCTTTTAGAAGATAACTCATCTGTATTGACGCCACCGGTACATACTTCTGCTATACGCATGCCTTCAGTACCACTAGGGCGTAATACCCAATTATTCAACGTAGCGCCTAATGCTTTTAAATCACTCTGTTTGATTTGACCTAAAGGCAAGCTCGACAAAGACCATTCAGTCAAAGTGTCAGCCAAACGAGTAGCCAAACGCTTGGGGAAAAGCTTGGATAAAATGGTTTTTAACTCTGCCTTGCCACGATCTGCCTGCATTTTTAACAGCCAATCACTAGCATCTAAATCCGGCAATAAATCAACACTAACTTCATCACCCTTATACCAATAAGACGAAATCTGCAAAATTGCCGGGCCGCTAATACCTCGATGAGTAATTAACACCCCCTCTCTAAAGCTTTGCCCATTACAACTCACTAAGGCATCAATTGACAAGCCTGATAAATCCTTAAAATATCTGTCAATATCATTCTGATGAAAAGTAAAAGGCACCAATGCCGGCCTAAAAGAAACTGTTTTAATGCCAAATTGTCTAGCCACTTGTAGACCAAAATCAGTAGCACCCATTTTAGGAATAGAAGGTCCGCCTGTGGCAATCACCAGCGACTCTGATTGATATTTTTGCCCATCTGCAACCACAATATATTGGCCTTTAAGATCAATACTTTCTACCTTTGACTCTACTTTAATACCAACACGCTTACACTGCTCAAGCAACATGTTTAATACCGCTGGCGCCTTGTCATCACAAAATAACTGACCCAATGTTTTCTCATGCCAACCCAACTTGTACTTATCCATCAGTGCAATAAAATCCCACTGGGTATAACGCGCTAGCGCTGATTTACAAAAATGCGAGTTGTGAGAAAGATAAGCTTCGGGATCAATATGCAGGTTGGTGAAATTACAACGACCACCACCTGAGATTAAAATCTTTTTACCGACTTTGTCACTGCTTTCTAAAACTAGCACTTTTCGTCCACGCTTGCTAGCCTCAATAGCGCACATCAGCCCGGCAGCACCAGCGCCAATAATAATAACGTCAGCTTTCATTCGTTAATACATTTCAATAATATAATAAAGCATCGCGCCCTCAGAAGAGCGTGCTGGGCCAACAACTTTGGCTGGATAAAACTTATCATCAGGATTAGCTTGCGCTATGGCAGTTTCTAAATCTGCAACTATTTCAACACTCATAGCCGGTACTCGATCGCGCTTAATACGAGGAATACGCACCACTGCAAATTGTTCTTTGGCAAAGTTTGCCCGAGGATGCGGGTCTAATGAATAACCATTAACCATTAATCAGTCACAATTTTAGAGCCACAGACTTGATTAGCTGGAACGGCGACATGAATTTTAGCGGGTAGTGACAGCTCCATTGCATTAACACGACGCACAAACTCCGCCTTATCAACACCACCACCAATCATTTCATTGAAAGCTTTTTCTTCCCAAATTGAGCTCACGGTTCTGCCACCATAATCATGCGCAGGATAAACGTAGGTTTCGTCCGGCAATGTAAATAATCGTGAAATAGAATCAAACAGCTTTTCTGCTGAACCGCCTTGGAAGTCACAACGACCACAACTTCTAATCAATAACGCATCACCGGTAAAAACTTTATCACCCACTATAAAAGACATACACCCATCGGTATGTCCTGGTGTCGACATAGCCGTAATGTCATATTGTCCGAATTGAAGGTTGTCACCATCTTTAATTAAAACATCAGCACAAGCCACCAGATTAGTTTCACCCAATACAATTTGAGCATTAACGAACTTTTGTTTGAGTGGACAAGAACTGGTAATGTGATCAGCATGTACGTGGGTTTCAATGATGTACTTAAGATCCAAACCCAATTCTTCAATCAGGCCAATATCACGTTGCTGCGTCTCAGCAACTGCATCAATGATAATGGCTTCTTTGGTGTCTGAGTCTGCTAATAAATAAGTATAAGTTGAGCTTTCTTTCTCAAACAAAGGCCGGAAAAATAAACTCATGGCAACACCTTTTTAAAAGGTTTAACAACAACACTTTCATACGCACCTGAGGCTAGGTACGGATCGGCGTCTGCCCAGGCTTGGGCGTCTGCTAAAGAGTCAAACTCTGCCACCACAAGCGAGCCGGTAAAGCCAGCTTCACCGGGTTCATTATTATCGATTGCAGGGTGTGGTCCCGCTAAAATCAAACGACCTTCATTTTTTAAAATATTTAAACGTTCAATATGTGCAGGGCGTACAGCTATACGTTTTTCTAATGAGTTCTCAATATCTTGAGAAATAACAGCGTACAACATTTTCAACTCCTAAAGATCTAATACATCTTGCATTGAATACAACCCAGCAGATTGACCTTCTAGCCAACCAGCTGCACGAACAGCACCATTAGCAAAGGTTAGTCGTGATGAAGCCTTATGAGTAATCTCAACACGCTCACCTTCCATAAAGAAACTAACGGTATGTTCGCCCACCACATCGCCACCACGAATGGTAGAAAAACCAATGGTATTTCGATCACGTGGCTCTTCAATGCCTTCACGACCATACACTGCGCATTCAGATAAATCTCTACCTAGAGCATTAGCCACTACTTCACCCATTTTCAGCGCTGTGCCTGAAGGTGCATCTACTTTATGACGATGGTGTGCTTCTACAATTTCAATATCAGCTTCTTCACCAATAACGCGCGCCGCCATATCTAACAACTTAAGTGATAAATTTACGCCAATACTCATATTCGGCGCAAAAACAATTGCCATATTTTTTGCAGCATTATTAATTTCTTGTAGTTGATCATCGCTAAAGCCCGTAGTGCCAATCACCATTGCTTTGCCTGAATTTTGACAAATAGCCAAGTATTCTAACGTTGCTTCTGGACGCGTAAAATCAATCAGCACATCGAACTGATCTAATGCGGCGATTAAATCGTCGCCTTTGTCTAATGTAGCGCCCAAACTAACTTTATCGTTTTGGCTGATCGCCTCAATAATGGTTTGACCCATGCGCCCTGAAGCACCTACAACTGCAATTCTAATCATTTTTTATTTTATGTAATTAAATATTTATATCAATTATTTCTAACTCTTAAATATACCGGATACTTGTATTTTCCTTTCTTGGTAAAGCCGTAATATTTAAACGTAATTTTACTACCAATAGCAGGTGGGCTATTCCTGTCTTTATCTTTAAAGCCAGAGCCGATTTTCAGCTGTTTTCCATCCTCAGTTTGACAAAGTACAGAGCCCATTTTTCCAAGATATTTTCCTTTACCCGGCAGTATTTTCAATACCCTGCATTCAGTATCAAAATACTTCTTAACCTTTAGTGCAGACGACAGCCTGCCAGTCTCATAAAAGGTGTCAGGGTTACGAACCACAATACCTTCACCTTCGCCTTTAACTACTTGTTGTAAAAAATCTTGCAAATGCTGTTTGCTTTTAACTGTTGTTTGTTTGAGAATTTGAAGATGAGGGGTGGGGTTTTTATCTAAATAAGTCTTTAGAGTAGATAACCTTTCAAGTAGTCCGCCAGTTTGATTTGGCACTTCAAAAACATGATGAGTTATGTCTTTCCAGCGCTCTTTAGATTTTGTACTACGGACAATTGAACTAATATTTTCAAAATCACCACGTTTGGTCCAAAGTTCACCATCAATAGCAAATGGCGGGTAGTTTTGGATAAACCATTTAGGTGGGTTCAGCTTCTTTCCGCCACGAGTGAGCAACTCTTGACCATTCCAAAATCCACGTATGCCATCTAGTTTTTCACTCATCACCCAACCAACAACATCTTTAGAGTTATCATAAGTTTTAAGTAAAAATAAATCTGGCTTGCCAGCAAAGCTGCCAAAAGACGCTAATAACAGAGTAGTTAATAGAATAAATCTATTAACTACTCTGTTGTTTATTATGATAATTGATCCTCTAAGAAGCCGTTTTGTTTTGTAATATTGTCAATATCTTGCAACGCTTTTAACATTTCAGCCATCTTATGAATTGGGATCATATTTGGGCCGTCACTCAGTGCAACTTCTGGGTTTGGATGTGTTTCCATAAAGAAGCCTGATACACCCACAGCGGCGGCAGCACGTGCAAGCACAGGTACCATTTCTCTTTGACCACCTGAAGTAAGACCATTACCACCTGGTTGTTGTACGGAATGCGTAGCATCAAATACAATCGGCTGCCCTGTTGAGCGCATGGTCGACAAACCACGCATATCAGATACCAACGTGTTGTAGCCAAAAGAGGTGCCGCGATCACAAATGGTAATCGCTTTATTGCCGGTCTCGAAAGCTTTATCCACTACATTTTGCATATCCCAAGGCGCTTGGAATTGCCCCTTCTTAATATTCACTGGAATACCTTGCTTACACACATTTTGAATAAAGTTGGTTTGACGTACCAAAAAAGCCGGTGTTTGCATCATATCAACCACATCTGCCACTTCGTCTAACGGTGTATCTTCGTGTACGTCAGTCAGCACCGGCACGCCTACTTCGTCTTTTACTTTTTGTAAAATACGCAGCCCTTCTTCAATGCCTAAACCTCTAAAGCTACCTGTGCTTGAGCGATTGGCTTTATCGTATGAAGATTTATAAATAAAATTAATGCCTAAATCCTCAGTGACTTTTTTGAGATAAGTAGCTCTCTCCATCGCCAAAGCTTCAGACTCGATTACGCAAGGGCCTGAGATAAGAAAAAACGGCTGGTCAACGCCAATTTCAAAATCTAATAATTTCATAGTGTATTCCTATTTCAAAATGTTATAAGTTTAATTATAAGTTATACAATTCCTTTAAAATACTTAATCATGACAAACACACCCGATATTCTAAAAAAAATTATCGCCCGTAAAGAGCAAGAAGTAATTGAATGTAAAAAGATCATCTCTTTCGACAATATGATGAAAAAAGCTTACGATGATCGCGAAACACTTGATTTTTACCAAGCCTTAAGAGATAAGGTAGATCTCAAACAAAATGCCATTATTGCAGAAATCAAAAAAGCTTCGCCTTCAAAGGGCATCTTACGTGAAAATTTTAATCCAGTTGAAATCGCCAAAAGTTATGAAGCACATGGTGCTGCCTGTTTATCAGTACTGACTGATAAAGATTTTTTCCAAGGTGATGACCAATATTTAATCGATGTTAGAGAAGCCGTTTCTTTGCCAATACTACGCAAAGAATTTATCATTGACCCATACCAAGTATTAGAAGCGCGCGTCATGGGTGCTGACTGCATTCTGCTCATCGCTGCTTGTCTTAGTGATGGAGAAATGGAAATACTAGCACAACATGCAATGCAACTTAACATGGATATCTTGGTTGAGGTGCACAATGCAGAAGAACTTAAACGCGCACTAAAGCTGCCACTTATCATGATTGGTATCAATAATCGTAATCTACGTACCTTTGATGTTTCATTACAGACCACGGTTGATTTACTCAGTGAAATTAAAGACGATATTTTGGTTATTACTGAAAGCGGTATTCTAACTTCAGAAAATGTTGCTTTTATGCACGAGCATGATGTTTATAGTTTCTTGGTAGGCGAGGCGTTCATGCGTCAAGACGACCCTGGTGTTGCATTGCAAGAAATTTTTAAAGGATAATAGTATGAATACAACAGTTAGATGGATTGATGGCATGATGATGGTTGGAGAATCAGCCAGTGGTCACGCCGTAGTAATGGATGGGCCAGAAAACCTAGGTGGTAAAAACTTAGGTATTCGCCCTATGGAAATGTTGCTATTGGGTATGGGTGGTTGCACCACCATTGATGTGATGAGCATGCTCAAAAAAATGCGTGAAGAAGTACGTGATTGTCGCGCTGAAATCAGCGCTGAACGTGCAGATGACCACCCTAAAGTATTTACTAAAATTCATATTCATTTTGTGGTTGAAGGGGTTAACTTAGATGAGAAAAAAGTAGGCAAAGCGATTGGCTTGTCAGCTGATAAATACTGTTCTGCCTCTATTATGTTGGGAAAAACTGCCACTGTCACACATGACTTTGAAATCCATGAATAATGTTTGGGGTTGGCTTGGTACGATTACCGGTATAACTGGCGCCCTATTAGTTGCATTAAATATTGATAAAGTCTTTGTTGGCTATCTATTTTTTATGGCATCTGCCATTAGTTGGGTTATTCAAGGTACCAAAAATAACGATAAATCTTTAGTATTGCTTAACGCTGTATTTGTTTGTGTTAATGCATTAGGTCTTTATAATTGGTTTTGAAATTATTTATTTACTCTCTTTGCATTTTGCTGTCGCCCAATATTGTTGCTGACACACAAACCAAAGACACCATCAACCCTTTAATTCAAAAGATCGAAGCCATCGATTATGACTTATTGGAGCTAGAAACACAGCTTGATATGGGTATAGACGTTTTTGAAGTTAGTGTAGATGCAAGCAAAATTAAAAGTCAGTTACTTCATTTTGAATATCAACTTGGTACACCTCGTGGTGGTGACGATCAATGGAATGAATCTGAACAAATGATTCTTGACGCCAAGGTTAAGCTTGAAGCCCTACAAGAAAAAATGAAAGTTGAAGGTGACTGGGGTAAAGTTAGATTTAGAGTGCAAGATTTTGGCGGTAGCGACCCAGGTGCGGTCAAACTCAGATACAACTACGGCTTTTAAAACGCCAATTCAAACTGTTTGTTTGAATTTTAAGTTTTTAGCGTATAATATTTTTCTTTTGGAGAGTTGGCCGAGTGGCTGAAGGCGCGCCCCTGCTAAGGGTGTATAGGGTTTATCCCCTATCGAGGGTTCAAATCCCTCACTCTCCGCCATTATTAAGAATATCTTTACAATCATGACTGACACACCACTAATAATTGCAGGTACAACTTACAGCTCTCGATTATTGGTCGGCTCAGGAAAATATAAAGATTTAACCGAAACCAAACTCGCAACTGATGCCGCTGAGGCTGATATTATTACTGTTGCCATTCGTCGTACTAACATTGGTCAAGACGAAAATGAGCCAAATTTACTCGACGTCATCACGCCTGATAAATACACCATTCTGCCTAATACAGCGGGTTGTTACACGGCTAAAGATGCGGTACGCACTTGCCAATTGGCGCGTGAATTATTAGGTGGACATAATTTAGTCAAGCTCGAAGTGTTAGGTGATGAGAAAACCTTATATCCAAATATTGTAGAAACACTAGCCGCCGCTCAAACATTGGTTGATGATGGCTTTGATGTCATGGTCTACACCAGTGATGACCCTATCGTTGCTAAAGAACTCGAAAATATCGGCTGTTGTGCAGTAATGCCGTTAGCATCATTAATTGGCTCAGGCCAAGGTATTGCCAACCCTGCAAACATTAAACTCATTAAAGAACAGGCCAATGTGCCGGTACTGGTTGATGCAGGTATTGGTTGTGCATCTGATGCTGCTAAAGCCATGGAGCTTGGTTGTGATGGCGTGTTAATGAACTCAGCGATTGCTAATGCTGCTGACCCTGTATTAATGGCCAGTGCAATGAAACATGCAGTGATTGCAGGAAGAGAGTCTTTCCTGGCTGGTCGTATGATGAAAAAAGCCTACGCTTCTGCTTCATCACCAATGGAAAACTTAATCTAAGAAATTTTCAGCTTCTTTTTCTGCTTCAGGTTTTTTAGTTCTTTTTCCAGGTTTAGCCAGTACTTCTAAGAAAAAAGTCTCTAGGCCTTCTACATCCGCTTCAGAAATAACTTTGTTAATTTCAGAAACATGTATCACCCCACAAGTTAACTCATCGGCGCCAAAGCGACAGTCAAAATCCCAAAAATCCACACCCTCAGGTAGTGTCTTATTGCGCTCACGCTTGATGTATTTTTTAAGCTCATGTTTAATTGCATCAGCCACTCTAGGTCTTTTCTTTTTTGGATGTGAGAAGCTGAATGTCTTTTTCATGATGGTTTGGGTAATAGAATTAATAAAGGAGATTATACGCACTCAGCAATCTCTCAATACAAACATAAAACTACAGTTAGCAATTATTTGGGTGAAATTCTTTGCGCTTTGTACAAATTTTTAAATTTAAACTGCTTCCAAAAACTTTTTGGCTCGTCTTCATATTTTTTCCTCATCTTTCCAGGAGAAAATCTCGGAATTTCAGGAAACTCTAATTGCCAAACAATCTGCTTATCATGCGTTAGTTCATACAAAACATTATCAACTTGGATCAAAGCGTTGCCATTTGGCAATCTATCCACATCCCGACTTCTTGGCGAGGTAAAACCTACATCTCGA
>OFBX01000009.1_pt1 | contig 31303 bp, 34 predicted proteins | sample 1520741 | NCBI WGS metagenome assembly OFBX01 (sample SAMEA3696450, study PRJEB22514) | metagenome | biome: water; feature: marine; material: hydrothermal vent | place: Pacific Ocean | collected 2014-08-16 | depth 1514 m | reverse complement strand
CTTGTTCTTTGGTTAAACCGGAGATTTTTTGATAAGCACCTCTTAACTTAAAGGCATGAATAACTAATTCGTCTTCTCGTTTAAGATAGATGTTGTTTTTACTGCGCTCGCTGAGTTGATGCGCTAAGCTCAGTGGCGTAACGCTGGCAACGTCATAAACGCGGGTGTTATCGGCTAAATCAACAATGCTTTGCATGTAGTTCCTTTAAGTAATCAACCGTTACATAAGTGGCGTCAGTAGCATCACCTTCAATTAATGTAAAAGGTTTGTTTGGTTCGCCTAAATTATTCAGGATAACGATTGCCTCATCAAACTGGTGAGACTCAGTATATTCGTTAGTGGTGATTAATGTTTTTAAATTTGCATCGGTTGCTGAAACAATGCCATTACGTGAATCTTCAAAAGCGAGACAATCTTTAGGCTCTAGATTCATTTGCTCTAATACCCAATGGTAGATATCACCCGCTGGTTTTAAATTAGGCACAACATTGCCCGCACCAATCACCTCAAACCAATCGAGTGCCTCACGCCCTAATGTATTGGCAATCAGCGCATCAACATTAGCAGGTGTGGTGGTGGTAGCAATCGCCATTCTTAAACCGGCATCTCTAGCCTCATGAAACAAACGCTCCACACCGGGTCTTAAAGGTATTTTTCCTTCATTGACTAGGCGCACATAGATCTCGGTTTTGAGCGCGTGGACGGATGCGGCAAAAGCATCTAAATCGTCACAACTAAAATCGGGCTTGTAATCATTGACATAATGTTTGATGCGTAATTGCCCACCGGTGACATCGAGTAATTTATGGTAAAGTTCATTCGACCAGACCCAATCTAGGCCTAATTCTTCAAATGCCAAATTAAAGGCGACCAAATGTCCATCACGCTCAGTATTTGCAAGGGTTCCATCAACATCAAAAATAAGTGCTTTTAGTGTCATAAATAATTTTATAATAAGAAATGTACGAAATAAATTGCTATTTTAAGTCACTTTCGGTATAAACATTATTTTTTTCATTAACAACCATTATGTCAGAACCTGATTTTCAAGATATTCCTGCTTACAAGCCTACCAAAAATGAAGATTTTATGAGTGTAGGGCAAATTGATCATTTTAAAGCTAAGTTAAGTGCTTGGATGAATCAGTTAATTAGTGACGCTGAATCTACCATTAATCACATCCAAGAGGATTCAAATCAAGTAGCGGATATTAACGACAGAGCCACTTTAGAAGAAGAATTTGCATTAGAACTTAGAACGCGTGATCGTGAAAGAAAGCTTATTAGTAAAATTGAAAAGACCTTGCATATAATTGAACTGGGTGATTACGGCTACTGCAAAACTTGTGGTGCAGAAATCTCTTTAGTGCGCTTAGAGGCGCGCCCTACGGCTGATGAGTGTATAGATTGTAAGACCATCGCAGAACGAAAGGAAGTCTAATTTTCAGCGTCTTTACCCTTGCTACTGCGTTAAAAATTCAGAATACTTAGTCACATAGATTTACTATGCTTCTTCGTATTCTGAATTTTCGCCTTGTAGCAAAAATAAATACTTGAAAATCTAATTAAATACTTGAAAATCTAGAAATGTTGATAAGACGCGCAAGTCTTATTCAGCCCTTTAATATCTAAACCAAGATCTTTTGTAATAACACCAATTTTGGTTAGTGCTATGCCTAGATTTTTCTCAATTGTTTTTAAAGCCTCAACATACGTCTTCGGCACAGTAAAACACAGCTCATAGTCATCACCGCCCGCTAACGCAATGCACCAGTCCTGCGTGGTGTTAATATAAACACTCACCGGGTCTGATAATGGAATGGCATCTATATTAATAGTTGCACCCACCTTAGAGTGTTTTAGAATATGGGAAAGGTCTTGCTCTAACCCGTCTGAAAGGTCAATACAGGCGTTAGCCATACCTACTAGCGCTTGTGCTAAGCCTACCCTTGCTGTTGGTCGGTTAAATCGCTCTAAACAAAAATCTGAAGGTGTGCCACCCTGTTCGATTTGTTGCCAGGCATATGCCGCATCACCTAGCGTGTTAGAAACATAAATCAAATCATCGACTTCGGCACCTGATCGCAACAAGGCTTTGCCTGTCTCTACTTCCCCAATGATATTAATGGTGATACTTAAAGCACCTTTAGTGGTATCACCACCAATCAAATCAAGTTGGTACTCAGCTGCCAATTGTTTTAAAGCATCCGAAAATTCACTTAACCACGCTTCATTTAATTCAGGCAGTGTTAAGGCTAAAGTGAAATATTTTGGTGTGGCGCCCATTGCTGCCAAATCACTCAAATTAACGGCTAAGGCTTTATAAGCAATATCAGCAGCACTTGTATTTTTGGGGAAGTGTACGCCTTCAATTAGCGTATCAACACTGGTAACGATTTGGGTATTAGGCGTAGCATCAATGATGGCACAATCATCACCAACACCTAAACTAACCGAATGATAACAAGCCCAATTGAAATAACGCTCAATCAGTTTAAATTCATTCATTGAGGGTGATCTTGCATAAACGCTTTATCAATCTCACCACGTCCTGCATTGAACATTGAGCCAGAGCCTAACACCATTGAAACCAAAATAACAAAAAACAGAGGGACAACGCCCAGCAAGCTCAAAATCGAATCTACGATGCTTGTTCCATCCATACTAGCGGGTGCATCCGTATCGATAAAGAATGACAATGAAGTCACAATAAAATAAAATACATAGGCACCAATGACTAATTTATAACGATCCAATGATAGCTTCCAATGTAAATAGACCAAATGAGGCGCGTATTCTTTGGCTCTTTTAGTTTGGAAAAACGTATAAACAATAATGTATAACGATAGTGCGATAGCACTTGCAATTGCACCACCCATACTAAAACCCAGTAGCTTAATCATGCCTAGTGAAAAGAACAAATGCACTATCACCATATTGATAGTGAATAGCTCGTGTGGTGCTTTTGCGCTTTTTCTGTCTTCAGCGCTAGATTTAATTGTGGTTAGCATAATAAAGTTATACCATAACTCTTACCGAGCTACATATAGGCGTTTTCTTTTTGTGTGTGATCGGTTACATCCAAGATGTTTTTAATCTGCGGATAAATCGCTTTTAGTTGTGACTCCACTCCATTCTTTAATGTCACTTTAACTGAAGAACAACCTTGACAACCACCACCAAAATTAAGAATGACATCCATATCATCGGTGATTTCAACCAACTCAACAAAGCCACCGTGTGAAGCTAGCTGTGGATTAACTTCAGCAGCAATGGTGTATTTAATTTTTTCTGCTAAAGGTGCGTCGTCTTTTGGTGCTTCACCTTTAGCATTCGGTGCAGTAATGGTGAGCTTCTTAGTAGAGCCTTCTTCTTTTAAGGCAACTTCAGAGTCTTTTAAATAATCAAAATTACTCTCGTCAATAAAAGCATTAAAACCTTCATACTCAAATTTAAAATAAGTTTTACCTAAATCTTTAGAATAGCAAAAATTAAAAGTGACGGCAGCAGCTGGTGTACCGGCTTTTTCAATATCGACCTTTAAACCTAAGTCTTCCTCGCCTTGCTGGGTAAATAATTCGGCTACATAAGTTAGAGCTTCGTCAGTAATATCAAACATGGTTATCCTTTATTAAAAATAATATTGTCAATCAATCGGGTTGATTCTAGAAAGACTGCGCATAATATCGCAATTTTACTTGTATTATCAGTGATTTGCTTAAGGGTATTTGCATCTAGTGCTTCAAAATAATCCACTTTAAAATCCTCTGAAAGGGTATTTTTTGCCCTGTTAGTTAATACTTCGACCGGTGTATTGTCCGAATAATCTTGCTTGGCTTGAAGTAATACTTGATATAAGCGAGGTGCGACTTTCCTCTCATTAATCGACAAATATTGATTACGCGTACTCATGGCTAGGCCGTCTTGCTCTCTAATGGTTGGCTGTGATAACAGCTTAATTTCTGGAAAATACTGATTAGCCATCTGTGTGATCAGCAATAACTGTTGATAATCCTTTTGTCCAAATATAGTCATATCAGGTTTTACAATCTCAAACAAACGATGCACTACCTGCACCACCCCATTAAAATGCCCTGGCCTAGAAGCACCACACAAGATATCGCCCATCTCACCAACTTTAATATCACTGTCTAAACCCTGAGGATAAATCTGCTCAATACTTGGGATGAATAAACCATCAACTTGATGTTGCTCTAGCAACACATTGTCTTGCTCAAATGTATTAGGATATTGGCCAAAATCTTCATTCTCGCCAAACTGTGTTGGGTTAACAAAAATACTTACCACAACTTTGTCAGCCTTTTGCTTAGCAAGCTCGACCAAAGCTAAATGCCCATCATGCAAACCACCCATGGTTGGCACAAAAGCGATGTGTTGACCTTGTAAATGCCAACTATCAATTGTGCTTTGAAGTGATTGAATTGTTGTATAAGTTTTCACGGAAATTTGCAACTAATAACTGTGTTCATCGCCTGGAAATGTTTGATCTTTTACTGCGCTGATAAATGCATTGACAGCACCTTGAATATCATTATTATCTTTTAGAAAGTTTTTAACAAATCTTGGCAAGTGCTTAGTATTAATCCCAAGCATGTCGTAGCTTACCAATACTTGTCCGTCACAATCAAGGCCTGCACCAATACCAATGGTGGGAATGCTCAATGCTTGAGAAACTTGCTTGGCTAACGCTGCCGGCACGCATTCAAGTACTAACATTTGCACGCCCCAAGCCTCTAAAGCCAATGCGTCGTCAATAATTCGTTTAGCGCTTACCTCATCTTTCCCTTGCACTTTATAGCCACCCATCTCAATCACTGATTGTGGCTGAAGACCCAAATGCCCACAGACTGGAATATTATTGGCTTGTAAAATCTCAAATGAATCTTTATGCTCTTGCCCACCCTCAAACTTCACCATCTGTGCGCCCGCATCAATCAAACGCTGAGCATTCGCTAATGTTTGATTGGCACTGTCGTAGCTATGGTAAGGCATGTCAGCAATCAGTAAGACACCTTGAATACCTTTTGCCACCGACTGAGTATGATAGACCATATCTCTCATGGTGACGCCAAGCGTATTTTCTCCACCTTGGATTACATTGCCCAGCGAATCACCTACCAAAATAACATCAATGCCACACTCATCAAACAACTGCGCAAACGAGGCGTCATAAGCCGTCAAACAAGTGATCTTTTCTGGAGATTGTTTGAAGGTTTTTAACTCGTCAATTTTCATAATTTAATCAACTCTGAAGTGTCTATTAGGTCAATTAATGCTTGTAGAGGGCCTAATACCGGCACCTTAAGATCCGACTCTAATTCAGACAATGGTACCAACACAAAGGCTCGATTCATCATTTCGGGATGTGGAATGATTAACTGTTTTGATGCCACTACTTGCACACCGTAGAGAATGATATCTAAATCAATGGTTCTTGCGCCCCATTTTTTTTCTCGTACGCGGTGTTGATTGGTTTCAATTTCTTGACACACATACAACAACTCTAGCGCAGTTAAGTGTGTATCTACTTGGCAGACGGCATTAATATAATCAGGCTGCTCAGAATCATCAATAGGTTTGGATTGGTACAAGCTCGACAATGCCACTACTTTTACATCTTGCGTAGAGTTAAGCGCAATCAGTGCGTCTTTAATTTGTTGTTTTGGGTTGTTAAGATTAGAACCCAGTCCGATATAAGCTAACAAGTGATTAAGGTGCCAACATGCTCGCCATTGGCTAATCTTGTCAGTACATCTGGTGCTTTGCCAGAAGCAATGATAGTGGTTGTGTTTGATTCAGCTGCCTTTTTAGCAGCGAGTACTTTGGTGTACATACCGCCCGAGCCGAGGGATCCGCCTGTTCTGCCAGCGACTTGCTCAAGTTTTTCATCATCCACACGAATGGTCTCAATCAACTTAGCGTCGGTATTTTGACGAGGATCAGCATCATAGACGCCACCTTGATCCGTCAAAATAACCAGTTGATTTGCACCAACCAAATTAGCCACCAAGGCTGCCAAGGTATCGTTGTCACCAAATTTAATTTCATCAGTGGCCACGGTATCATTTTCATTAACGATTGGCACTGTACCAAAGTCTAATAAATTATTAAGCGTTGATGAAATGTTTTCATAACGATCAGCATTGGTGAGATTGTCATGCGTTAACAAAATCTGTGCGGTGTGTATATCGTGCTTAGCAAAAAGAGACTCGTACGTTTGAATGAGGCCCATTTGCCCTACCGCAGCGGCCGCTTGAAGCTTGTGAATATCGTCTGGGCGCTCATTCCAACCTAGGCGTTTAATGCCCTCGGCAATCGCACCGGATGAGACTAATATTACCTCAATATCTTGTTTAGTCAGAGTAACGATTTGCTCTACCCATGAGGCGATAGAAGTCGTGTCCAACCCCTTGCCGTCGTTGGTTAATAATGCAGAGCCAATTTTAATTACCCATCTTTGTTTAGTCATTTTCTTCTACTAATTGAAATAACCCATATACTAAATCTTTACAACCCAAGCCGTTGAGTGCAGAAATATTAAACACTTTGCCATCATAGTCAATGCCGTTTAAAAACTCTTTCACTATTTTATCCCTGTCACCCTCGGGTAATAAGTCCATTTTATTAACCGCTAAAAGTCTTGGCTTATCAGCCAAATCTTGGTCATATTTTCTTAACTCGTTTTCAATGGTTAAATAATTTTGCACAGGATCTGATGCATCAGCCGGCAGAATGTCTACCACATGCAATAAGGCCTTGGCACGCGCAAGATGTTTTAAGAACTCAAAACCTAAGCCCACACCTTCACTGGCATCTTCAATCAAGCCTGGAATATCGGCCATGACAATATGCGTGTCATTTAACGACACCACGCCCAAAGATGGGTGCAAGGTGGTAAATGGATAATCTGCTACTTTTGGTCGGGCACTTGAAATTTGCCTAATCAAACTTGACTTACCGGCATTAGGCATACCCAACAAACCGATATCCGCCATGATGCTAAGCTCAAGACCGATCTCCCTTGCCTCACCTGGCGTGCCTGGCGTGGTTTTACGTGGTGCACGGTTAATGCTTGATTTAAAACGTGTATTGCCTAAACCATGAAAACCACCCTTAGCGACCAACATGATTTGATCATGCTCAATCATTTCACCAATGAGTTCATCAGTTTCTAAATCGTATACTTTAGTGCCTAAAGGGATTTCAACGGTTAAATGTACAGCCGACTTACCGCGCTTGTTTTGGCCTTGGCCTGGTTGGCCATTTTTAGCTCTGAACAAACGGTTAAAACGAAATTCACTCAGCGTGTTAAGCCCTTCCTGACCGCGAAAATAAATATGACCACCGTCACCGCCATCACCACCATCAGGACCACCATCTGGGATATATTTCTCTCGACGAAAACCTAAACAGCCTGCACCACCTTTGCCAGCTTCAATACGAATACTGGCAGAATCAACAAATTTCATGGGAACTCTTTTAAAAACCACTAAAATACAATGCGTGTATTATACCTTTTATCAATGAATCGAACTCTCTACAGCTTAGTCGGAACTTTACTTTTACCAATCATGGTATTACGTTTATTAATCAAAGGCTTAAAAACACCTGCCTATCGACAAAGAATTTTCGAGAGACTTGGATTTATCAACAATATCCCAGTACCGATTATCTGGGTGCATTGCGTCTCGGTGGGTGAGTTTAGAGCAGCCACTGTACTGATTGATCAACTAATTTTAAACTACTCTGATCATCGAATTTTAGTCACAACCACCACCCCTACAGGCTCACAAGCAGTACTTGAGCATTATCAAAGTGAAGTATTGCATTTTTATTTTCCCTTTGATTTACCAATCATTGTTAATCGCTACATTAAGCAAATTAATCCCGCCATTTGTATTTTATTAGAGACAGAAATTTGGCCTAATCTTATTCATGCTTTAAATAAAAACAACATTCCAAGCTTGCTGGTGAATGCCAGACTGTCGCAACGATCGTTAGAAAAATACCAAAAATTTGCACCAAATTTAGCCTGGAAAACTTTAAATAAATTCACAACAATAGCCACACAAAACCAAAACTCTGCCAATCGGTTTATTGAATTGGGCGCAGATACCAGCAAGGTTGTTGCAGTAGGTAATATTAAATTTGATCAAAATCCAGTTGCTGATAAAACCATTAGTAAAAAAATACAATCCATTGCCGGCAAGCGCAAGGTTGTGGTCTTTGCCAGTACGCATAAAGGTGAAGAAGCGAAAATCATAGATGCCTATCTAAATCATAAAGACAATATCGACGCCTTATTGGTGATTATTCCCAGACATCCTGAACGCTTTAACGAAGTCTATAAATTGGCACAAAAACATCAGCTTAACGTCATCAAACGATCAAGTAACAAGCCATGCAAAGATTGCGACCTACTACTAGGCGATTCTATGGGTGAAATGATGAGCTACTTTGATGTGGCGGATATTGTATTTATGGGTGGCAGCCTTAACAACACGGGTGGGCACAATATGCTTGAGCCTGCCGCTTTGTCTAAGCCTATTTTATTTGGCCCAAATGTGTTTAACTTTGCTGAAATATCATCTGACTTACTAGAGAGGGGCGGATCAATTCAAGCATCTAACGCAGACGACTTGTTTAAATCTATTGCTGAATTGCTTGCAGATACCAAAGCAGCAAAAGCCTTAGGAAAAAATGCCAATCAATACTTTAAATCTCAACAAGGGGCAGTTGATAACTTGATCAAACAAGTTGAATCAGCCTTACACCCGTAGAATAAGCTTTACTTTAAATGTTGTCTAACAAACGCAGCTGTTCGTTGATCTGCATCTTTGGTTGCTAAATCATCAGCAAAAGTTCTCACGTGTACTGGCCTAAAGTCAAAACCACGGCCAACACCTGGATAAACGATTAGCTCAGCATCAACACCTCTGTTTTTTAACACATCAATACCGGCCATGATTGGGCGTATTCTTTGATATTGGTCATATTCACCAATAAAGACCATTGTCGGTACATTTAACTCATTTAGCTCTGGCGCATATTGGTAGATTTGCTTTACTTCAGAGGCATTAGGATCTTGCCAATGAGGGTAAAACGACACATAACAAGCAACTTGGCTTTGTTTTTGGTGCTTGACCAATGCTTTTAATGTCATATAGCCCCCACGAGTATGTGAAACAGTACAAATCTTATCCCCCATAATATCGCTACGTTGTAATAACACATCAATACCTTTTGCCACATGTTCTTCGTAAATATATTTATGCTCAACAGGGAAATTAGACTCCATATAAGTGCCAAACATATCTGGTGCTAACACAACAAACCCTCGTGCTGCTAAACGCTTAACTCTTGGCAAAGTCCAGCTGTCTAGCCCCCTACGACCATGCTGGAACAATATGGCTGGATACTTTCCAGGCTTCTCTGGTTTAAACAAAAACGCCTCAATTTCAACATCATCATCCATATAAGTAACTTCTTCCATAGAAACTTTATAATTCTGAGGTGTAGGAAGCTGTCCTTCTTTCCACCAAGCATCATCCCACCAACGTTTATCTTTATCTTGCGGATAATTAACATCTACCCAAGGCATTGAAGGATGTACACCTGCTATTGAAAAAGTTGATAACAACAGCACCATAAAAAAATACGGAATATGTTTCATAAAATATAATAAATAAATAAAATAGTTTTAATTATAGCTTGAATTGTTCAAAATATCTTTAAGGAAAATACCAAAATGGGTTGTTGCAATACTAAAATCGATGAAAAAACACTGTGTTATTGTTTTAATATCAGTGAAAATGCTTACTTAGAAGCGTTAAAAACTGGAAAAGGCGCTGTTTTAAAAGATTTTGTCGTGTTTCAGACCAAGTATAGCTACTGCAACTGCGAAAACCTTAACCCCTCTAAGCAGTGTTGCCTAAAAGAATTTAAAAAACTAGAAATTTCAGTAAAAAACCAAATAAGGGGTTAGGCGCCTTCTTTCATATAGATTTCAGAATCATTGTCTAAAAATTCAGCCGATTTTTGATCCATCTCCACTTGAATTGCATTAATCTTAGCGATTTCTGCTTCATCCATGGTTTTAATTTCTTGAGTGATTTTCATTGAACAAAACTTAGGGCCACACATTGAGCAAAAATGCGAAGTCTTTGCTGCTTGTTTTGGCATAGTTTCATCATGGTACTTACGCGCCGTATCTGGATCCAAGCCTAAGTTAAATTGATCTTCCCATCTAAACTCAAAACGTGCTTTAGATAAAGCATTATCACGAATTTGCGCACCCGGATGACCTTTGGCTAAATCCGCAGCGTGAGCGGCAATTTTGTAGGCAATAATCCCTTCTTTAACATCGTCTTGATTTGGCAAGCCGAGATGCTCTTTAGGGGTTACATAACAAAGCATCGCACAACCATACCAGCCGATTTGTGCCGCACCAATCGCTGAAGTAATATGATCATAACCTGGAGCAATGTCCGTGGTTAATGGACCTAGTGTATAGAATGGCGCCTCGCCACATTCTTCTAATTGCTTATCCATGTTCTCTTTAATCATTTGCATTGGCACATGTCCAGGGCCTTCGATAAAGGTTTGTACGTCATGTTTCCAGGCGATCTTAGTTAGCTCACCCAAAGTCTCTAACTCGCCAAATTGCGCCGCATCGTTGGCGTCAGCAATACAGCCTGGGCGAAGACCATCTCCGAGAGAGAAGGTAATATCATACTGCTTCATAATCTTACAAATATCTTCAAAATGCGTATAAATAAAGCTTTCTGTATGATGCGCTAAACACCACTTAGCCATAATAGAGCCGCCACGAGAAACAATACCCGTAATGCGATTAATTGTCAGAGGCACATACTTTAAACGAACGCCCGCATGAATAGTGAAATAATCCACACCCTGCTCAGCCTGCTCAATTAAGGTATCGCGAAATACTTCCCAAGTTAAGTCTTCAGCAACGCCGTTAACTTTTTCTAAGGCTTGATAAATTGGCACAGTACCAATAGGAACTGGCGAGTTACGGATAATCCATTCGCGAGTTTCGTGAATATTTTTACCCGTTGAAAGGTCCATAATCGTGTCAGCACCCCAACGAATACCCCATACCATCTTATCAACCTCTTCTTCAATACTTGAACCAAGTGCTGAGTTACCAATGTTGCCATTAATTTTCACCATGAAGTTACGGCCAATAATCATTGGCTCAGTTTCAGGATGGTTGATATTGACTGGTATCACAGCACGACCACGAGCGACTTCACTACGAATAAATTCAGCGGTAATTTCATCTGGGATTTCAGCACCAAAACTCTCACCTTTGTGTTGGCCAATTTGGTCTTTGTAATCTTGCCATTTGCAATTTTCACGAATGGCAATGTATTCCATTTCAGGTGTAATAATGCCTTGCTTGGCATAATGCATTTGAGTCACATTTTGACCGTCTTTTGCACGTCTTGGTGTCTTTAAGAATTCAAACCGCAATTCATCAAGTTTGGCATTATCAAGACGTTCATTAGAAAAATCTGAACTCATGCCTTCTAGCATTTCAGTATCTGCACGTTCATTAATCCAGTTTTCACGGATATTGGATAAACCCTTACGTAAATCAATTTGAACACTGGGGTCGGTATAAACACCCGAAGTATCATAAACATGAATTGGCTCGTTTTTCTCAGCCAGCTCACCAATGGTATCTGTGAGTGTAATTTCACGCATTGGCACCTGAATATCAGAGCGTGAACCCTCAACATAGATCTTGTTAGAATTAGGGAAAGGTTTAATAAACGCCTCTTTGACGCTTGACATACTTGTTAAGGTTTTGCTTGTTTGGCTCATTGTTGTATAATTCGGTGAAATAACATAATAATAAATTTAAGATGACAATTTTAACCCATAGACCACGTCGCATGAGAAAACACGCATATACCCGTGAATTAATGCGTGAAAACACACTAACCACCGACGACTTAATCTTTCCTATCTTTGTCGTAGAAGGTGAAAATCAACGCCAAAGCATTGATTCTATGCCAGATATCGAGCGTTTGAGTATTGATCAACTGCTCATTGAAGCGGGTGAATTGGTAGAGCTAGGTATTCGAGCAGTGGCTTTATTCCCAGTAGTGTCGGAAGATAAAAAATCACTCGGGGCAGAAGAAGCCTTTAATGAAGATGGTTTGGCACAGCAAGCTGTTCGCGCACTCAAAGCAAACCATCCGGCATTGGCAGTTATTACTGATGTGGCATTAGACCCGTTTACCACGCATGGGCAAGATGGCTTAATCGACGATAGTGGCTATGTGCTGAATGACGAAACTACCGAGATTTTAGTAAAGCAAGCTTTATCACATGCACAAGCTGGTGCAGATATTGTGGCACCATCAGACATGATGGATGGACGTATTGGTGCGATTCGTGACGCCTTAGAAGAACATAACTTTATCCACACCAATATCTTGGCTTATTCAGCCAAATATGCATCAAATTATTATGGGCCTTTCCGCGACGCGGTTGGCTCTGCTAAAAACCTAGGCGAGTCTAGTAAAGAAACCTACCAAATGGATCCTGCTAATGCAGATTAAGCCATCCGCGAAGTGGGCTTAGACATTGAAGAAGGTGCCGATATGGTAATGATCAAACCTGGTTTGCCTTACTTAGATATTGTTCATCAAGTCAAACAGACTTTTGGCATGCCTACGTTTGCTTATCATGTGAGTGGTGAATACGCCATGCTAAAAGCTGCCGCTCAAAATGGCTGGATTAATGAACGCCCAGTTGTGCTTGAAACTTTGCTTTCTTTTAAGCGTGCTGGTGCCGATGGTATTCTAACCTATTATGCTAAGCAAGCTGCTAAGTGGCTGAAATAGAATAATTTATTTTAAATATTAAAATATAGTAATATTCTTATATAGTGTATAATACACCATTATCATTCAACCCTTACTTTTGAGTAATTTATTATGGAAAACAAATCACTTTTTGCAGCGATCTCTCTAACGATTGTCTTAATTTCAGGCTTCTTCTTTTACAACAATCAAGTTAGTCAGCTTGAAAATGAAATTACCAGTATTACTACTGAGTACAACTCAAAAATTAATGCCGCACAATCTGTCGTTAGCACTGAAAACAACACGGATACTTCTATTCTTGAAGATCTAAACAATCAATTGATTGATGCTCGATCTGCTCTGCAAGCAGCACAGAAAAAGCTCACTTTAGCCACGAGTAAATCTAGTGTTTTAAATGATGAAATAGTTCAGATTCACGATGCTCGTGTTGAAGTGAAAGCGCTTGAAGGTTCGCTTAAAAACACTCAGAATTCATTACAAACAACACAATATGAGTTGAAAATATCAGACACAAAACTTGATTACCTTAAAGATCTGTTTGAATCACAAAATAAAATCACTGTTATTAAAAACATGGCTCGTATTAGTGAATTAAAAGAAACTACAACCGGTATTGTCGTCACCGGCCTTATTGTGCCGGCATTTGGTGTGGCGACTTTAATCTCTTACACAACGCAAGAAATTGACAACTACTGTGCCAACATCAAAAACACCATAGATTTGGAGAAAAAAGTCTTTAACAAAGTGGTTTCGCTTGATGCTCAAATGCAAGAAAACTACCACCAGCAATGTGAAGTTAGCTTAAAAGATAAGGTTAAAAAAGGCTTAAAGAAGCTTCAAACTGCTAAAAAATAACTAACTCACTCTGTTTGCGATTAAGTCTTCAACCACCTCTGGCTCTGCCAAGGTAGAAGTATCACCCAAATTATCATAATCATTTTCAGCAATTTTTCTTAAAATTCGACGCATAATCTTACCGCTACGCGTTTTTGGCAAGCCTGGTGCGAATTGAATTTTGTCCACGGTTGCAATGGGTCCAATTTCACTACGCACCAATTTTACCAACGCTGTTTTTAACTCATCGGTTGGCTCGACGCCATTCATAATCGAAACATAAGCATAAATCCCCTGGCCTTTAATATCATGTGGATAACCCACTACTGCCGCTTCTGAAACGTTTTCATGTAACACTAAGGCTGATTCAATCTCAGCTGTACCTAAACGGTGTCCTGAAATATTTAAGACATCATCCACTCGCCCAGTAATCCAATAATAACCATCAGCATCGCGTTTTACTCCATCGCCAGCAAAATACTTACCCGGAAAAGTTGTGAAATAAGCTTCCATAAAACGTTCATGATTGTTATAAAGGGTGCGCATTTGCCCCGGCCAAGATCTAGCTAAAACCAAAATACCTTCGGCCTCACCTTCTAACACCTCGCCTTGTTCATTCACCACTTGTGGCTCAATACCAAAAAACGGCATACTGGCTGATCCTGGCTTTAACGCAGTCGCATAAGGCAAAGGTGTAATCATATGACCGCCTGTTTCTGTTTGCCACCAAGTGTCCACAACAGGGCAATTACCTTGGCCAATGGTGTGATAGTACCATTCCCAAGCTTCTGGATTAATCGGCTCACCAACCGTGCCCAACAGTCGCAAACTTGAACGAGAAGTTTGATTAACAAACTCATCACCTGCACCCATGAGCGCGCGAATAGCGGTTGGCGCTGTATAGAAAATATTAACTTGGTGTTTATCGATTACCTGCCAAAAGCGCGATGCATCTGGATAAGTTGGCACACCTTCAAACATCAAGGTTGTTGCGCCATTGGCTAGTGGCCCATAAACAATATAAGAGTGTCCTGTTACCCAACCAACATCTGCTGTACACCAATATACATCGCCATCTTGATAATCAAAGGTGTATTTGTGTGTCATTGCTGCATAAAGCAAATAACCACCAGACGTATGCAGCACCCCTTTAGGTTTGCCCGTTGAGCCTGACGTGTAAAGAATAAAAAGTGGGGTTTCTGCATCATAAGACTCGCATGGACAATCAGCCGGTACGTCACTTACTAATTCGTGATACCAAACATCTTTAATACCCCAGTGTACGTCACCTTTGGTATGCTCAACTACAATCACTGCATCTACACAATCACAAGCGCCAATCGCTTTATCTACATTGGCCTTGAGTGGAATCGCCTTGCCACCACGTACACCTTCGTCAGCAGTAATAACAATCTTACATTCTGAATCTAGGATTCTATCTTTAAGCGCTTCAGGTGAAAATCCGCCAAACACGACTGAATGAATCGCGCCAATACGAGCACAAGCCAGCATGGCGTAGCTCGCCTCAAGAATCATCGGCATATAAATACAAACACGGTCGCCTTTTTTAACACCCAGTTTTTTTAAACCATTGGCAAATTTTGCCACTTTGTCGTGTAGCTGTTGGTAAGTAACGGACTCGCTGACATCAGGATTATCACCCTCCCAAATAATAGCCACTTGGTCGGCGCGTTCACTCAGATGCCGGTCAATACAATTGTAAGCAACGTTTAACTCTCCACCTTTAAACCATTCGATTTGGCCTTTACTGTAATCTACATTTGAAGCTTGCGCCCAGTCTTTGTCCCAATCTAAAAATAGCTTGGCTTGTTTGGCCCAAAATGCATCAGAATCATTAATTGACTCGGTGTACATGGCTTGATAAGTCGCCTCATCACACCAAGGTGTTCTGTTTGATTTTGCAATTGGGTAGGTTTTCATGGGTTTGATTTATTAGATAAACTAAAGTTTTTAATCATACCAAGTAATTATATTGAGAGCAAAAAAAAATGACGCAAAAGCGTCATTTTATTGAGTTTATTAAGTGTTTGAAATTAGGCTTCAGTATCAACCACTTCAGTAACTTCGTCAACACCTTCATCAACAGCTGCTACTGATAATTCTGCTTCAACTTCTTGAGTGGTAGCGGCGTCTTGAACTTTTTGCTGTGCAGTAAGCTCTTCTTCCATTGCGTACTCTTCGGTTAAGATTGAAGCATTAATTAAACCTGCTTCAATTTCTCTAAGGGCAACCACAGTTGGTTTGTCTTTACCAACATCTAAAGTTGATCTGTAACCACCTGAACTTAACTGGTGTGCACGCTTGGCGGCAACCAATACTAATTCAAAACGATTATCAACAAAATCTAAACACTCTTCAACAGTTACTCTTGCCATAATTCTAATTTATAATACGATAAAATGAAGCAATTTTACACGAAAACAAACCCAAGAGATATTTGATGGAAAGACTAATTGTTCTAGATACTGAAACCACTGGCATTGAACCTTCAGAAGGCCATCGTATCATTGAAATTGGCTGTACTGAAATTATTGATAGAGAAATTACAGAAAATAACGAATACCAGCAATATATTCAGCCTGACCGCTTAGTAGGTGACTCTGAAAGAATTCATGGTATTAAAGATAGTTTTTTGAAAGGAAAACCAAAATTTGAAGAAATCGCCGAAGAGTTTTTAGAATATATTGAAGGCGCAACTCTGGTTATTCACAACGCTCCATTTGACTTAGGTTTTTTAAATCATGAGCTCAAACTCATGGGTGATGACCAGCGCATTGAAGATAGTTGCACCATTATTGATACGTTTGAACTCTCAAAGCAACAACGACCTGGCACCATGCATAACCTTGACGCCCTTTGCCGTCGCTTTGAGATTGATTCCAGTGCACGTACTGTACATGGCGCACTACTCGATGCACAGATTTTGGCGCAAGTTTATTTAGCAATGACGGGTGGCCAATCAACCTTGTTTAGTGAGAATAGTAACAACGATGATGACAAAGTCAAAGCAAGCGAAATTATCAGGGTGAATGATGCTCGCGCTAAAATTAAAATAATCCTCGCTAACGAAGTCGAACTTGAGGCTCACAATACTTACTTCGAATAATATGCAATATCAAGACTTACGTGAATTTATCACCGAATTAGAAAAACAAGGCGAACTCAAACGCATTTCTACATTGGTTGATGCCAATTTAGAAATTACAGAAATTTGTCGTCGAACCTTAGATAAGCAAGGTCCAGCATTACTATTTGAAAATGTTAAAGGCTCTAACATACCCGTACTTGCCAATTTGTTTGGCACAACACGACGTGTGGCAATGGCCATGGGTCAAGAAGATTTAGCTTCCTTGCGAGAACTAGGCAAACTATTGGCTGAGCTCAAACAACCTGAACCACCCAAAGGCTTAAAAGACGCCATTGAGAAACTACCGGTACTCAAGCAAGTACTAAACATGCCGGTAAAAACAGTTAAAAAAGGTCAGTGCCAAGAAGTGGTTATTGAAGGCGACGCCGTTGATTTATCCAAATTACCCATTCAAACTTGCTGGCCAAAAGATGCTGCCCCACTCGTAACCTGGGGATTAACCATCACCAAAGGCCCACTAAAAAAACGCCAAAATTTAGGCATTTATCGCCAACAAGTGATCGGTAAAAATAAGCTCATCATGCGCTGGCTATCACACCGTGGTGGTGCGCTTGATTTTAAAGATTGGTGTGAAAAAAACCCTGGCAAACCCTTCCCAATCGCAGTAGCCCTAGGCGCTGATCCAGCCACCACATTAGCTGCCGTTACCCCAATCCCTGATAGCTTGAGTGAATACGCCTTTGCAGGCTTACTACGTGGAAAAAAGACCAAAGTTTGCTCATGCTTAGGTAATGACTTACAAGTGCCAGAAAATGCAGAAATTATTCTAGAAGGTGTGCTTAATCCAGGCGAGATGGCAGATGAAGGCCCATTTGGTGATCACACTGGCTATTACAATGAGGTCGAACAATTTCCGGTCTTTACTGTTGAGAGAATCACCCATAGAAAAAATCCAATTTATCACTCAACATACACCGGCAAGCCGATTGATGAGCCTGCAGTATTAGGTGTTGCACTCAACGAAGTGTTTGTACCACTATTACAACAACAATTTCCAGAAATTGCAGATTTCTACTTACCACCAGAAGCTTGCTCTTATCGTATGGCGATTGTTAGCATGAAAAAGCAATATCCAGGTCATGCTAAACGCGTGATGATGGGTGTTTGGTCATTCTTACGTCAGTTTATGTACACTAAGTTTGTGATTGTAGTGGACGATGATATTGATGTAAAAAATTGGAAAGAAGTGATTTGGGCAATCTCCACCCGAGTTGACCCAACACGTGACACCACCTTAATTGATAATACACCGATTGACTATCTTGATTTTGCCTCACCTGTATCTGGTCTAGGCTCAAAAATGGGTATTGACGCCACTAACAAACTTCCAGGGGAAACCAATCGAGAGTGGGGCGAATCTATCACCATGGATCAGTCAGTCATCGACAAAATTGATAGCATTTGGGATGAATTAAGCATTGACTAAGACATTTAACAAAGTATAATTATTGTTTTTTCGGAGTGTAGCGCAGCTTGGTAGCGTATCTGGTTTGGGACCAGGTGGTCGAAGGTTCAAATCCTTTCACTCCGACCATATTTATAAATTTGCTCATAAGCCTCTATGAATCCTTATGGATTTCCACAGAGAAAGCACCTATTTTAGGTTTATGCGCCCTTAGCTCAGCTGGATAGAGCAACGGCCTTCTAAGCCGTAGGCCTCAGGTTCGAATCCTGAAGGGCGCACCATGTTTATGGCGGGAATAGCTCAGTTGGTAGAGCCCCGGATTGTGATTCCGGTTGTCGCGGGTTCAAGACCCGTTTCTCGCCCCACATTACTAAAGGCCTTTCGGCCTTTTTTTTCGTTTCATAACTATAAAATTATTCCGATATGTACATTTTGTGTACATTAATCTTGAGATTTTCGACATACATTGCTCAAAAAAAATGAAGACCTAAGCCACCATTTTTAAATACAAGTCTTCAACTTTTTTCCTCGCCCATGGAGTTTTTCGCAGAAATTTTAGGCTGGAATTAATGCTAGGATTTATCTTAAAGCATTTTATATCGATACGATCACCTAACCCCTCCCAGCCAAAATATTCTAATAACTCAGTGACAATCGTTTTGAGTGTCACACCATGAAGTGGGTCTTGATGATGGTCTTTACTTGTTTGTTTCAAAGCTAGGGTTGTCTCTTATGGCTATTGAGTGTCATTTGTGAGCTCTGCTTTTTTCACTCTAATTTTGTTACCGTCAATAGCCTTTCCATTGAGTGCTTGTATAGCTGCTTTTGCATTGCCAACTTTTGAAATTTCTACAAAACCGAAGCCTTTAGATTTGCCTGTTGTTTTGTCTAAAATCAAAGTACAAGATTGCACATCGCCATAAACCTTAAACAATTCTTTAAGTTCATTTTCTACGAGTGTGCGAGGAAGGTTTCTTATTAATATTTTCATTTTCTGGCCGTATTTTTAATTGGAATTAGGTTTGAGTTACAACCTTGCCTATTTTGTTTTAAAATTACCATTTTAGTAGTATAAGTATAAAAATGCATGCGATTGGACAAAGCACTAGAAAAAACTCTAAACGAGCAGATGCGTGGATTGCCAAGACTTATAAAATACCACTACCCACCTCGTGGGACCATGATCTTTAATCTACGTGTTAAAAAAATAGCTGTGCATGGCATAAAAACCAAATACTAATCTTTAGAAAAAATACGATTTAAGTCTTGTTCATTAAAAAATAAGTGCTCGTTACAAATTTCGTTATGAATAGAAATCTCGCCACGCTCTTTGAGTAGATTGCGCGCATCATCTTCTCCTAAGTCGAAGATAATTTTTTCAAATCGCTTTCGGTCTTGCTGGCATTCGTAGTCAACCTGCTCTTGGGTAAATAGTTGTACAGTCTCTTCATGAAAAAGTCGATGTAACAATTGTTCTGCATCTAAACCACATAACTCTTCATTAGTTATTGTGCTTGCGAGTGCTGTTATTCTATTCCAGCCTTCCTCATCATTTTTTTTGATTTCTGGCATTTTTTGAATCATCATGGCAGACAAGTTATCTTTAGTTGATGACACCCAAAGTTTTGAGTCGAGCTGCTCTGATTGTGAAAAATAATCTTCAAACGTTGGTATTAAACCTAATGGGTTTCTAGGGATGAATGATTGAAAACTAGAATCGGTTTGTGCATTATACAAAGTGACAACCATCTGTCCTTCACCTAGTATTGTGTCTAGATTATCATCATCCTTAATGACGCCGTCAGACCTAACCATGCCACGTATCTTCCTATCCTGCGTCACTTCGACCAACAACAGACTCATAATACCATTACCTTGATATTGTATGGTTAACTTACCCTTATGCTTCATGCCATTTGCAAGCATGATTGCTAATGCGCTTAACTCACCAAACAGTTGCCTCACTTGTTTGGAATAGCCACGATCATTAATCATTGCCTGCCAGGTATGATTGATAGACAAGTGCTGACCGCGTATATCTAGATCTTTAAATAAAAAACGTCGTATTATGTTCATCAGTGTTATTTTAAATGGCTTTAACATTAAAATAAATTTTATGCAGCGCATCATTGAACAAAAAATTATCAACCAAACTAATCAAGCTTTATTGATTAATGTATTGGCTGATGCCACTTCACTCTCAAAGCAGGTGCTTAAGTCAGCCTTGGATAAGGGCTGTGTCTGGTTAAAAAGCGGCAAAAAAACCAACCGAGTTCGACGCGTGAAAAAACCGCTTAAGGTCGGTGATGAGGTGTTTCTTTATTTCAATGAGAAGATCTTATCATCTATCCCTGCCGAGCCTGATTTATTACTCGATAAAAAGGATTATAGTATTTGGTTTAAACCTGCTGGCGTATTCGCCCAAGGGTCTAAATGGGGGGATCATTGTGCGCTGACTAGATTGGTAGAGAAGGCACTCGATAGAAATAGTTTTTTAGTGCATCGACTCGATCGAGCCACCAGCGGCATCATGATGGTAGCACACACCAAGCATGCTGCTAGAGACTTATCAAAGCTCTTTGCTGATCGCAAAATTAATAAAACTTATCTAGCCGTTGTCGAGGGAGAATTCAATACCGACATGCTTACCATTAATGAAAAAATTGATGGCAAATCTGCCATTAGCCATATCAAATTACTAACTTTTGCCAATAATAGATCATTACTTGAAGTACGTATAGAAACTGGCAGAAAACATCAAATTAGAAAACACCTAAGCGGGATCAATTACCCTATCATTGGTGATAGACTTTACGGCAATGCAGATAAAAACCATCCAGAAGATTTACAATTACAAGCCATTCAACTAGAATTTACTTGTCCAATTACTCAGCAGCCTATTCAAATTGAATTAAGCGATAAAAGAAAAATTAAATCCTAAGAACAGTCTTTTTCGACTTCACGATCCCAGATGGTGGGAATAATGATGGTCAAACACTCGGCAACGCTTAAATTTTCACAAATAGCGGGCTCATCAGCTCCAGGCGGATGTTTGTGTTTTTGCATGGTTGGTGTATTGGTGTCTTTCACAACCACATTCTGATCATTCTTTTGATCTTCACAACCAGAAAACAGCAAAACCAATAATAAAAAAACTTTAATCATTGCATTCATTGTAACCCAACAGACTTGAATCTATAAGATAATATCCCCATCTATTAACTATTAATTAATAAAAACAAAAATACCATGAAACGAATCTTTCTATTTTTACTCACCAACATTGCTATTATCGTCTTACTTAGCATCACCCTAAGCCTACTTGGTGTGGAAGGCATTTTGGCAGCCAATGGCTCTGATCTTGACTTGCAGGCACTGCTTATTTTCTCTGCTGTTTTTGGTTTTGGCGGTGCTTTTATTTCGCTACTGATTTCTAAATGGATGGCAAAACGCATGACCGGTGCCGTTGTTATCGAATCACCGAATAATAACTTGGAAAAGCGGTTAATCGAAACGGTCGAAAAGCAGGCTAAAATTGTTGGCATTAAAATGCCAGAAGTGGCAATTTTCCCATCCGCTTCAATGAATGCTTTTGCCACTGGTGCTAGTAAAAATAAAGCATTGGTTGCTGTCTCTCAAGGTTTATTAGACTCAATGAGTCAGGGTGAGATTGAGGCAGTGGTTGGCCATGAAATGAGCCATGTGGCGAACGGTGATATGGTAACTTTAACCCTAATACAAGGCGTGGTTAACACCTTTGTAATTTTCTTCTCAAGGGTAATCGGGCACATTGTTGACCGTGTGATTCTAAAAAATAATCGAGGTCATGGTATTGGTTATTTTGTAACCACCTTGTTTGCACAAATTGTTTTATCAATCTTAGCCTCTACTATTGTCATGTATGTTTCTAGAAAGCGTGAATTCGTCGCTGATACGGGTGGTGCAGACTTAGCCGGACATCAAAATATGATTAATGCACTCAAACGTTTAGGACAAGTAGAACCAGAAGCGTTACCTGAGCAAATGGCGGCATTTGGTATTGATGATAAAAAAGGTTTTGCTTCGTGGTTTTCGTCGCATCCACCCATTGAAGATAGAATCGCAGCACTAGAAGCACGCGCAACAAATCGAGCATAGAAATGGCAATTGCAATTAAATCCAAGGATGAAATAACGAAAATGCGTGTGGCTGGACGCCTAGCAGCTGATGTACTTAACATGATAACACCCAAGGTAAAAGCTGGTATCACTACTGATGAATTAAACAAGCTTTGCCATGATTATATTGTCGATGTGCAAAACGCTATTCCTGCACCACTGAATTATCACGGCTTTCCAAAATCTATTTGTACCAGTGTTAATAATGTGGTGTGCCATGGGATTCCTGGCGATAAAAAACTAAAAAAAGGTGATATTGTTAATATCGACATCACCGTAATTAAAGACAGTTATCACGGCGACACTTCAAAAATGTTTATTATTGGCAAGTCAAGCGTCAAAGCTCAACGTATTTGCAGAATTGCACAAGAATGCATGTATCTGGGCATTAAACAAGTTAAGCCTGGTGCTCACTTGGGTGAGATTGGCAGAGTAATTGGTGCTCATGCTACTAAAAATAAGTGCACTGTGGTGCGCGATTATTGTGGTCATGGCATTGGCTCAGAATTTCACACCGAACCACAAGTGATTCATTATGATGATGGTAGTGTTGATAAAAGTCCAGTTTTAGAAGCAGGCATGACCTTCACCATTGAGCCTATGATTAATTTAGGTGGCTTTGAAGTGGCCACCTCTAAAGTTGATGGCTGGACAGTCACCACTAAAGATCGCTCACTTTCCGCTCAATGGGAGCACACTATTTTAGTCACTGAAGATGGTTATGAAATCCTCACACTTAGAAATGAAGAGAGCGATGCACTTACTTAGCATAGTTTAAGAAATGCATTAAACAGCATTTTTTTCATGAAAAAATTCGGCAAATAGCAATAACTATTCTTCTTATTTTTTAATAAAAATAACTCTATTTTCTACACTCCTTAAAATACACCAAGTAAGCCCATAGATCTCTTTAAGAGTGAATATAAAACCTTACTCGTTGTGCTAAAATAATGCTTTTATTATTAAGTGGCTAAGCGTTGAAAAACCTAAGAAACTATTTTATTTCCGGCTTGCTTTTTTGGATTCCATTAGGGTTAAGCATTGTTGTTATTAAATTCTTTTTAGAATTAGTTAACGACATTGTCCCGCCTGAATATCTACCTGAAAAATTATTCAATCTAGAGAGTGTTATTCCTGGTTCTGGCATTGTTTGGGTAATCCTAATTATGCTCATTACTGGCGTATTGGTTAATAATTTTATCGGCCGAAAAATCTTAGAACTTTGGGATAAGTTGCTCAATAAAATTCCAGGCTTTAGAAGTATTTATAATGCCTTAAAACAACTATCAGATACAGTACTCAGTCCATCCGGGGAGAGTTTTAAAAAAGCGATACTGGTCGAGTATCCACGTCGAGGCATGTGGACTATTGCCTTTCAAACAGGTAATTATCATGGTGAAGTTGAGAAAAAAATTGGTGAAGAAATAGTCAATATTTACGTACCAACAACACCCAATCCAACTTCTGGCTTTTTCATCATGCTGCCTAAGAATGATGTGATTGAGCTTGATATGAGTGTTGACGAGGCATTTAAACTGATTATTTCTACCGGTGTTGTTACACCAAATCAAACAAAAAAATAACTAAAAAAAATTAATTAAAAGCAAGGGCAAATTATGAGAACACATTATTGTGGTGAATTAAGTAAAGACAATATCGACCAAACGGTTGAAATCTGCGGTTGGGTGAATCGTCGTCGTGATCATGGTGGTGTGATCTTTTTAGACATGCGTGATAAGCGCGGTATTGCTCAAGTAGTCATTAATCCTGACAATGCTGATTTTGAACTAGCAGAGTCTATTCGTAATGAGTTTGTACTAAAGATCACTGGTCAAGTTATTGCTAGAGGTGAAGGCTTGGTCAATCCAAAATTAGCCACCGGTGAGATTGAAATTGTTGCTAAAAATATTGAAATTCTTAACGCCTCTAAACCGATCCCATTCCAAATTGACTCAACAGACACTTCGGAGGAAGTTCGCCTTAAGTATCGTTATTTAGATTTGCGTCGTGATGAAATGCAACAACGCTTACGTCTACGTTCAAAAGTAACACACTTTATGCGTGAATTTATGGATGGCAACGATTTTTTAGATATTGAAACGCCTTTTTTAACCAAAGCCACACCTGAAGGTGCACGTGATTATTTAGTGCCTTCTCGAACTCATCCGGGTGAATTTTTTGCGCTACCGCAATCACCGCAATTATTCAAACAATTGTTAATGATGTCAGGTTTTGAGCGTTACTATCAAATCGTTAAGTGCTTTAGAGATGAAGATTTACGTGCCGATCGTCAGCCAGAATTCACTCAGCTCGATGTTGAAACATCCTTTATGAACGAAGACGAAATTATGTCAATGATGGAAGAGATGACACGCGGTATGTTTAAGTCTGTGATTGATGTTGACTTGCCCGATGAATTCCCAACCATTACTTATGCAGATGCCATGAACTTATACGGTGTTGATCGTCCTGATATGCGTATTCCAATGCAAATCACTGACATGGATGAACTGATGCAGGGTGTTGATTTTAAAGTGTTCTCAGGTCCTGCAAGTAACGATGGCTCTCGAGTTGCTGCACTGCGCGTACCGGGTGGTGCAACCATCAGCCGCAAGAAGATTGATAAATACACCAAATACGTCAGTATTTATGGCGCCAAAGGTTTGGCTTATATCAAACTGAATGAAGACGGCCCTGCTTCACCAATTTTAAAATTTTTAGGCGATGAGGTAACTGCCAAAGTGATTGAGATGACTGGCGCACAAACAGGTGATATTATTTTCTTCGGCGCTGATAAAACTAAAATTGTAAACGAAGCGCTGGGTAACTTACGTGAACAACTGGCTAAAGATCTAGATTTATTTGAATCTGAATGGGCGCCAATTTGGGTGGTAGATTTCCCAATGTTTGATGCTAATGATGACGGCTCTTTAAGTGCAATTCACCATCCATTTACCGCACCAAGTGTCGATGCTAAAACATTAGAAAAAACTGCTGATACTGCGCTTTCTCGCGCTTACGACTTAGTTATTAACGGCTCTGAGGTGGGTGGTGGCTCTATCCGTATTCACCAAGTTGAAATGCAGCAAACAGTATTAAAACTATTGGGTATTTCTGATGATGAAGCTAAAGATAAATTTGGCTTCTTGCTCGATGCACTTCAATATGGTTGCCCTCCTCATGGTGGTATGGCTTTTGGTTTAGATCGCTTAGTCATGATCATGACCGGTTCAGATTCGATTCGAGAAGTAATCGCCTTCCCTAAAACTCAAACCGCTGCTTGTTTGTTAACCGATGCACCTGCAGGCGTACCAAGAAAAGTATTAAGAGAGCTAAGTATTAAAGTAAGCCTGCCAGAAAAAGATTAAATAAAACAACGTGTCGATTCAAGATCAAATAAAGGCCGAACTCAAGGCTCGTAATGCTGTGCTGGTTGCACATTATTATGTCAGTGGCGATTTACAAACCCTGGCGGAAGAAAGTGGTGGCCTTGTTTCTGATTCATTAGAAATGGCACGCTTCGGACAAAACTGTGATGCAGATACCATTATCGTTGCAGGCGTTAAATTTATGGGTGAAACAGCTAAGATTCTTTCCCCTGAAAAAACCATTTTAGTACTTGACGAAGGTGCTACTTGTTCTTTAGATGAAGATTGCCCTGCTCAAGAATTTTCTGATTTTTGTGATGAGCATCCTGATCGAAAAGTGGTGGTTTATGCCAACACTTCTGCACAAGTTAAAGCACGAGCAGATTGGGTGGTGACTTCAGGCAGTGCACTAACCGTTGTTAGACATTTAAGCGAGCAAGGTGAAAAGATTTTATGGGCACCCGATAAGCACCTAGGTCATTACGTCCAAACACAAACCGATGCTGACATGATTTTATGGCAAGGGGCTTGTGTGGTGCATGAGCGCTTTAAAGCAGATGCATTAGCAGTGCTCAAAGAAAGGCACCCTGAAGCAGCTGTGTTGGTCCACCCGGAATCCCCTCAAGCAGTGGTTGATCTGGCTGATGTAGTTGGATCTACCACGGCACTAATTAATGCAGTTAAAGATAGAGGTGAATCTAGCTTTATTGTGGCCACTGATAATGGTATTTTTCACAAAATGCATGAAGTTGCACCACACAAAAAACTGATTGAAGCGCCTACCATGGGCGAAGGTGCAGATTGTGAATCTTGCGCCCATTGTGAATGGATGGCAATGAACACCTTGGACAATTGCTTGGACACTTTAAAAACTGGAAAAAATGAAATACTCATTAATTCAGATATTGCTAAAAAAGCCAAGCAATCCATACAAAAATTACTCGACTTTACCGCATAAAAGGTAAAATCTCAATTACTCATATTCTCGGAGACATCGAACATGGCAGGACATTCTAAATGGCATAATATTCAACACCGAAAAGGTGCGCAAGATGCCAAGCGTGGTAAGGTATTTACCAAGCTTATCAAAGAAATTGTAATCGCTGCTAAAGCCGGTGGTGGTGTTATCGAAAACAACCCATCGCTACGGATGGTGATTGATAAAGCTCTAGCTGCCAACATGAAACGTGACACCATCGAAAGCGCGGTTAAGCGTGGTTCTGGTGATTTAGATGGTGAAAACTACGATGAAGTGCGTTATGAAGGCTACGGCTTAGCAGGTACTGCGATTATGGTTGATACCTTAACGGATAATCGTAACCGTACGGTGGCCGATGTGCGTCACGCATTCACTAAACATGGCGGCAACTTAGGTACAGATGGCTCAGTGGCTTACCTCTTTAACAAGCAAGGTTTTATTAGTTTTGCCTCGGGTGATGAAGACCAAATTATGGAAGCGGCGCTCGATGCTGGTGCAGAGGATGTAATTAGCAACGAGGATGGTTCGATTGATGTGATCACTACCCCTGAAGACTTCTTTACGGTGAAAGACGCGCTGTCTGATGTAGGGCTTGAAGCAAGCCATGCCGAAGTAACCATGGAACCTGCAACTCGCGTTGAACTCAACCTAGGGGATGCAGAAAAATTCATGAAACTGATTGATCGATTAGAAGATCTTGATGACACGCAAGAGGTGTATCACAATGCCGATATTTCAGATGAGGTAATGGCACAGTTATGATCCATACCCATCAAGGTATTAGTGCTCTTGGCGCTTTTAAAACCAAAGCTTTACAGGTAAAAATATCAAAAGCACAGCCTGGTTTAAATTTATTGGCAGCTGAATTTATTCACCTTGCTGACCTTAATGAGACACTCACAGAGGTAGAAACAAACCACCTTGACCATTTACTGTCTTACGCACCAGTATTGTCGGCTAACGCAGCACAGTCTAGTATTGTTGTTATTCCTAGATTAGGCACTATCTCGCCTTGGTCATCTAAGGCAACTGACATTGTGCACTTATGTGATATTAACAAAATCAGGCGTATTGAACGCGCAACGATTTATCATTTTGACGCCAAAATTACTAATTCAGCTCTAGTATTGGCTGCAATCATGGACAAAATGACCGAATCAGTTTTAGACTCGATTAATGATGCGCACACCCTATTTGACAATTTCGAGCCACAACCTTTCACCAGTGTTGATATTCTAGTTAAGGGAAAATCAGCCTTAGAAAAAACCAATATCGAACTCGGTTTAGCGCTTAGTGATGGTGAGGTCGATTACTTGGTTGAAAGCTTTATAAAATTAGAACGAAACCCAACTGATATTGAACTAATGATGTTTGCCCAGGCAAACTCAGAACATTGCCGCCATAAAATATTCAATGCCGATTGGACTATTGACGGTGTTGAGCAAGCCAAAAGTTTGTTCTCTATGATTCGCAATACTTATCATAAACACCCAGAAGGCTTGCTTAGTGTTTATTCAGACAACTCTGCCGTAATGGCAGGTTTTGAAGGTGAGCGCTTTTATGCTGATGAAAACGGAAAATACGTTAGTTCGACAGAACACAGAGCAATCCTAATGAAAGTTGAAACTCACAACCACCCTACTGCGATTGCCCCACATCCTGGTGCGGCGACTGGTTCTGGTGGTGAAATTCGTGATGAAGGTGCTACCGGCCAAGGCTCAAAACCCAAAGTAGGTTTGTGTGGCTTTAGTGTCTCTAATCTTAAAATTAACAACGCCGGGCAGCCTTGGGAAGTTGATTATGGCAAACCTAATCAAATTGTCTCAGCACTCGATATTATGCTCGAAGGTCCGATTGGTGCGGCCGCCTTTAATAATGAATTTGGCCGACCAAATACCTTGGGTTATTTTAGAACTTTTGAGCAGCAAACACCAAATGGTGAAGTGCGTGGTTACCACAAACCAATTATGTTGGCCGGTGGCTTAGGGCACATCCAGGAACAACACATTCAAAAAGGTGATATTCCGGTTGGTAGCAAAATTATTGTTCTCGGTGGTCCAGCCATGTTGATTGGCTTAGGTGGTGGCGCTGCCTCATCGGTTAAAAGTGGTGAGCAAAGTGAAGACTTAGATTTTGCCTCAGTACAACGTGCCAACCCTGAAATGGAAAGACGCGCCCAAGAAGTTATTGATCGTTGTACCAATCTAGGTAAAGACAACCCTATCGTTTCTATTCACGATATTGGTGCAGGCGGACTATCAAATGGCCTGCCTGAATTAGTGAATGACTCAGGTCGTGGTGGTCGTTTTGAATTACGCAATATCCCTAATGATGACAACCAAATGTCACCACTTGAGATTTGGTGTAATGAATCTCAAGAGCGTTATGTTCTTGCTATTGCCCCCTCTAGCTTAGACTTATTTAGCAGTATTTGTGCACGTGAACGCGCACCATTCGCTGTGCTTGGTGAATCTACCAAAGAACAAGAATTGGTTTTAAGTGATTCGCTGTTTGACAATAATCCAATTCAGATGCCAATGAGTGTATTACTAGGCAACCCGCCAAAAACCAGTATTGACGCTCGAACACCGGTTGATCATCTTAATGCACTTGACGCTAGTGATATCAAACTTGATGAGGCGATTAATCGCATTTTGCAATTACCCACCGTTGCTAGCAAAAATTTCTTAATTACGATTGGCGATCGAAGCGTTACTGGCATGGTTGCTAGGGATCAATTTGTAGGGCCGTGGCAAGTACCCGTGGCTGATTGTGCAATCTCATTAGCGGATTATGTCGGCTATCAAGGTGAAATAATGTCATTGGGCGAAAAGACACCCTTGGCATTAGTCAATGCTGAATCTGCTGCTAGAATGACCATTGGTGAAGCGTTAACCAATATGTTGGGTGGTTATGTTGAAGATATTCACCATATTAGTCTAAGTGCTAATTGGATGAGTGCCAGCGGTCATCCGGGCGAAGATGCCAAATTATTCGCAGCGGTTAAAAGCGTGGGCATGGATTTATGTCCAGAACTCGGATTAACAGTACCGGTTGGCAAAGATTCAATGTCGATGAGAAGCTCTTGGGTTGAAAATGGTGAAGACAAAGCGGTGACTGCACCGTTATCACTCATCATTACTGCTTTTGCAAAAACGCCCGATGCAAGATTACAAATCACACCTTTATTAAATACAGATGAAGCCTCTGAATTATGGCTGATCGACCTGGGCTTCGGACAAAATAGAATGGGTGGCTCGTGCCTAGCACAAGTATATAACCAAGTAGGCGATGTTGCGCCAAACCTTGACGATAGCGCCGTATTCAAGTCATTCTTCACAGTGATTAATCAACTCAACAAAGATGGGTTAATTAGCGCCTATCACGACCGTAGTGATGGTGGTGTAATAACGACACTATTGGAGATGGCATTCACTTCACATTGTGGGCTTGATATTCAAGCCAATGAACAAAATATTACTGATTTATTTAATGAAGAGTTAGGCTGCGTTATTCAAGTAAGTAACAATAATAAAGACGCTGTAACACAAGCTTTAATGACAGCAGGCTTAAGCGATTGTACACGTCACATTGCTAGTATTAATGACACAGATAGCATTCAAATTCAGACAAATGACGAAGTATTATTTGAACAACCTCGTGCACAGTTACAATCTTTATGGTCATCTACTTCATATGAAATAGCTAAACTACGTGACAATCCTCAATGTGCTGAAGAAGAATTTGCAAGCATTATAGAAGACACAAAAGGTTTAAAAACTGATCTTTCTTTTGATCATAACCAATCCATATCAGCCCCTTATATTGCCACTAACGCCAAACCAAAAATTGCCATATTAAGAGAGCAAGGCATTAACGGTCAAGTAGAAATGGCCGCGGCCTTTAACAAGGCCGAGTTCGATGCAATTGATGTACACATGAGTGACATTCTATCAGGTCGAATTTCATTGGCAGATTTCAAAGGACTGGTGGCTTGTGGTGGCTTCTCTTATGGCGATGTTCTTGGTGCTGGCAGAGGCTGGGCCAGTTCTATTTTGTACAATGCAAGCGCTAAAGACAACTTCCAGGCTTTTTTCGAGCGAGATGATAGCTTTGCACTCGGGATTTGTAACGGCTGCCAAATGATGTCTAATCTCAGTGAAATTATCCCTGGATCCGAACACTGGCCTAGCTTTAATCGCAATGTTTCAGAGCAATTTGAAGCACGTTTTTCATCGGTTAAAATTGGTCAGTCGAATTCAATTTTCTTAAAAGACATGGCAGGATCCATCATGCCAATCGCCATTGCTCATGGTGAAGGCCGTGCAATATTCAAAGGCAATCAATCTGATCAGCACATCGCATTACAATATGTCGATCATGCAGGTGATTTGACACAAACCTACCCTCTGGTAATGCCACAGCAGACAACTTACTTTAGCTGTGTTCACACTTATGTCTTAAACCGGTTTGACGAGGCTTTAAACTGATTTGAACGACTTAATCCGGA
>OFBX01000006.1_pt1 | contig 37839 bp, 41 predicted proteins | sample 1520741 | NCBI WGS metagenome assembly OFBX01 (sample SAMEA3696450, study PRJEB22514) | metagenome | biome: water; feature: marine; material: hydrothermal vent | place: Pacific Ocean | collected 2014-08-16 | depth 1514 m | reverse complement strand
TTAAACACATCTTTGCCATGTGAATTAGCTGTTTGAGTTGATGTTGTTGCTGCACCGATACCGATACCAGACGTGGTAAATTTTGCACTTTCATGCACAATCTTACCGGTTACCTCAACTTCAGCAAAAGCTGTTGAAGCTGAGAATACCGCCGCTAATGCGATCGATAATGTTATGTTTGTTTTTTTCATTTTATTTCCTCGTTTTAAATTGTTTTTTACTTCTTATATACAAAAGGTTTAGTGTTACCACTAAACCTTTTTGAATTTATTATTTAATTTTCTTAGGCATCTTCTTTAACGTACGCGTAGACCATAAGTTCTTTTTCTTGTACTTATGATTAACTTTCGTTACGTTTGATGGAATGAATGCCATCGTCTCATGACCGGTTGCTAGGGTTGTACCGTACCAGTAACCCCAGTAGCTTGCGCGTGGATCATCTAAATTAGCTGATGTCCATGAACGATCAATCACTTTAACCTTGTTGCCGCCTTTGAAATACTCAGTGCGGTAATCAGCAAATGTTGTAGCGTCGATGTAGCTTACGCGGTTGTCGTACCACCAGTTAGCATCGTTAGCTGTTGACTTAAGCTTGTAAACTTCTTTACCGTCAACAGAACAATCTGCAACAATATTGGCTTTTTGTGTGTACTTGTTACGCTTAACGTCTTTCATCACACCTAAACAACCCGCAAAAGTTGCTTTACCTAAAAGCTCGTGCGACTCATGCTTTGGCTTACGCAGTGTTACGTCACCAAAGGTAAAGTCTGAACCACCCCATGCATCATCACGTGCAGGCTCGGCAAAACGACGAACTTTACGAATAGATGGAATGAAGATTTCGTATGACTGTGACTTGTTAGCATCACTAAAGTCAGTAATTAACATGCCTGTGCCTTTAAGCTTACCAGAACGGAAAATCGCTAAATCTTGTGCGTTAACACCTTTAGCTTTTGGCTCGTTGTTTAAGTAGCGCTCTAATGTCAATGTTAAAGGATTTGAGCCTTTAGCTCTTAAAATCAATGCGGTAATGTCTTTACCTTCTTTAGTAATGGCGTAGTTGCCAAAAGAATAAAAGTGATTCACAAAGTAGTTTTGTGCTGCGACGTCGTTTGCAGATAAACCGCTAGATTTGTATGCCAAGTCTTTAGTGACTGTGGCCGTTGCAACTGATGCTACAAGTGAGGCTGCAACTGCAACCGATAAAACGATATGTTTCATACTTACTCCCCTAAGAATGGTTTTAAAGTTGCTAATATACCCTAGTATAGAAATTTATTCAACACTTGTTCGCAATAACGGTTCATTTTGTAACATTTTTTCAACAATCGTTTTTTTTTTTTGCATTTTCCTTTCATATCGGGGATTTTCAGGGCAAACCTGGCAAGCCTTGCTTGTCAGGTAAAATATTGGAAATAATTTAAATCACCCTAAACAGCGATCAATTCACACTTAGTAAAGCCAAATAAAAGTTATTTATTGGCTGTTTTAATACCAAAAATGTGTATTTATTATAATACTTCACCGTCATACACCCGGTGAACGAGTACAAGGGCAAGGCCTGTGACGGTAAAAACAATAATTTAGCAAATAATGCAAATAGCGGTAAAATAAGTAATTATTGCCACATAAGATTCTTGGGAGGGTCATGCAATTTAATCTATTTACTTTAGTTTTCTTACTCGCAACCTTTGCTTACGTTATCACTTTGCTATGGCTAAACGTGCGCCAAGATAAAGCAGTGGCTAATTCGTTTGATACTGTGCCGAATGAGTTTAACGAGAAAATCACACTAGAGGATCACCAAAAAGCAGCTGAGTACACGCAAGCCAAATTATTGGTTAATCATTTTGAGGTTATCTTTTCAACCGTTGTATTGTTAGTATGGACACTTGGCGGTGGGCTCAATTGGCTAGATGGGCTTTGGCAAGCGCAAACTGATAATGCTCTAACTATAGGTGTGGGCTTTATTATTAGTTTGATGATTTTAGGTAGTTTGATTGATTTACCCTTTAGTCTTTACCGCACCTTTGTACTTGAACAAAAGTTTGGCTTTAATAAGATGGACGGCAAAACTTTTGCCGGTGATTTTCTTAAAGAGGTTTTACTCACGCTGATTATCGGCTTGCCGCTGATTTATGCAGTGCTGTATTTAATGGGGGCGATGGGTGAGTTTTGGTGGGCTTATGTTTGGCTAGTGCTTACCGGATTTTCGCTGTTAATGTTTTGGCTCTACCCCACTTATATTGCACCGATCTTTAACAAATTCAAGCCGTTAGATAATACCGATCTGAAAGCCAAAATCGATAATTTGCTAACTCGCACTGGCTTTAAAAGTGATGGCGTGTTTGTAATGGATGGATCGAAAAGATCCTCCCATGGCAATGCCTACTTTACGGGCATTGGCAAAAACAAACGTATTGTGTTTTATGACACCTTACTAGAAGGTATGGAGGATAAAGAAGTAGAGGCAATCCTCGCGCATGAGTTAGGGCATTTTCATCACAAACACATTCGCAAGCACATGATTACTTCGTTTACTATCTCACTTTTAGGTTTGGCACTGCTTGGCTATTTGATTAATCAGTCGTGGTTTTTTCACGGACTTGGTGTTGAAACCATAAGTAATCATACGGCGCTGATTTTGTTTACCTTGACCCTGCCGGTATTTAGCTTTTTTATCGCACCGATTAGTAATGCACTATCGCGCAAGCATGAGTTTGAAGCCGATGCCTTTGCTGCCAAACACACCAATGCTGATGATTTAGTGTCAAGCCTAGTTAAGCTCTACCGCGACAATGCAGCTACTTTGACTCCGGACAAGCTTTATTCCGCTTTTCATGATTCACACCCAAGCGCCTCTATTCGCATCAAAGAGTTAAAACGTCATGCGTAAGCTATTATTTGTTTTATTCCTGCCCTTTTCATTAATGGCCGAGCCTAACATTAGCGACGGAAAATTACTCTATGGGGAAAGCTGTGCCAAATGCCATGGCACAGAGTATTACCAAGGTTTGGGCATGAGTGAGCCGAATGATATTATTGAATTAACACATTGGGTTGATACTTGTAGTCAGCATTTTAATCTCGACTGGAATGATCAAGATATTGAGGACACGACGTATTATATAAATCGCGAGTTCTTTCAATTAGACAGATAAAAGGTATACTTGAATTATTAACTGGAGAGAAACATGAGAAAAATATTACTGCTCAGCATCTTACTTGCAGGTACATCCTTTGCTAATGAAGAAGGTGGGGAGCTACACGAAGAGTCATGCGTTCGTTGTCATGACAGCGGGATGTACACAAGAGACAATAGCAAAATTCAAAATCACTTTGATTTAAGATCCCAAGTCAGCGCTTGCGCTAATAATTTGGGCACTGGCTGGTTTCCTGATGAAGAAGGATCAGTCGTCGACTACCTTAATAATCAATACTATAAGTTTAAAGAGTAGTTAATTTAAATTGAGTCTGACACGACGCCAAAAATGGCGCATTGAAAAAATCCAAACTGAGCGCATTGCTAGGGCTAATCGCGCTGCTGATAATCATGATGATCTAGCGCTTGATACTGACAATGCGCAAACGGGCTTGGTGATTACTCGCTATGGCCAACGCCTGTTAGTAGAAGCCGAATCTGGCGAACTCTACCAATGTACCGGACGGCGCAATATTGAGTTATCCGTTGCCGGTGATCAAGTTATTTTCCAAACCATTGGCAACGATGAAGGCGTGGTCACCGCCCTACTTGAGCGTGACAATCTTTTACGTCGTTCACAAAAAGTCATTGCCGCTAATATTGATCAACTTTGGTTGGTAGTTGCGATTGAACCACACTACCAATTTGAGTTAATCGATCGCTATTTGGTGGTGGCTGAAAACGCCAATTTACCGATTAACATTGTGGTCAATAAAATTGAATTAAGCCAGAAAATGGATCAAATAAAGTACGATTTTTCTATGTACGAATCGGCAGGCTATTCGGTGCATTATTTAAGTGTGGAAGCCCAAACCAATATCGCCGAACTAAAAGCCTTACTTAATGACAAAACTCATATTTTTTTAGGGCAATCTGGCGTCGGTAAATCCTCACTCATTAATGAGCTGATTCCTGATCTAAATCTGCGCGTAAATGAGATATCTACCAAGAGTAAACTCGGCAAGCACACCACCACCAATACTACGCTGTACCATATCCCTTCAGGCGGTGATTTGATTGATTCTCCTGGTATTCGTGAATTTCAACTGGATGATCTCACAGATAAAGAAATCTTAAGCGGGTTTAGAGAATTTAAACCCTTTATTGGCCAATGTAAATTTAGAAACTGTGCTCACATCAACGAGCCCAATTGCGCCATCAAACAGGCAGTAGAATCTGGTGAGATTCACACACAACGGTATCAAAATTACCTCAACTTAATCAGTTGATTTATGGACATTAAAGTCGTTAAAGCAATTGATGAAATTGATGCGCAAGAATGGAACAATTTAATCACCGATAACAACCCATTTTGCAAGCATGAATTTTTATCTGCATTAGAAAAACATCATTGTGTTGGTGAGCAATTTGGATGGATTCCTAGGCATCTTACGGTTTATGAAAACAAGCAATTAATTGGCGCGGCTATTTTGTATGAAAAGTACAATAATTATGGGGAGTTTGTATTTGATCATGTCTGGCACAATGCTTACGAAAAATACGGGCTAAACTACTATCCAAAACTGGTTTCAGCTATTCCTTACACACCTGCGAGTGGTGTACGATTTTTAGCAAAGAAAGACAATGAAAAACGTGTTTTTTCAGCACTTTTAGACACCATTGTTAAAATTTGCGAAAAAATTGATGCCAGTAGTTTTCATTGTCTTTTCCCTAAAAATGAAGTTGGATTTTTTGAAGAAAAATCACTTCTCATTAGAAATGACTGTCAATTTCACTGGCATAATCAAAATTATGGCTGTTTTGATGATTTTTTGGCTAATTTGAAGCAAAAAAAGCGAAAAAATATTCGTCAAGAGCGCAAAAAGGTTAGTTATTCTGGCGTAAGCATTAGACAGCTAGATGGCAACAGTGCAACCGATGTCGATTGGCAAAATTTCTCAAATTTTTACAATCAAACTTTTTTAGAAAAAAGCGGTACACCCACACTTAACTTAGGATTTTTTAAACAAATTGCCAAAACCATGCCCGACCAAGTCTTGTTATTTTTGGCTGATCTTAATGGTGAGTGCATTGCCGGATCTTTAATGTTTAAAAGCGACACACGGCTTTATGGTCGACATTGGGGGTGCAATAAACAAGTCGATTATCTTCATTTTGAAGCTTGTTACTACCAAGGCATTGAATACTGTATTCAGCATAATTTAGAGGTGTTTGAGCCTGGCGCACAAGGGGAACACAAGGTGTCTAGAGGCTTTGTACCAACCCTTACGCAATCGGCACATTGGATTAAAGATGAAGCATTTAAACAGCCCATTAAGCATTTTTGTGAACAAGAGCAACAACACATTGCGCACTACATGGAGCAAGTGAACAAACACAATCCATACAAGGAACAAAATTTATGAAACAGCATTCAAGTTCTTGCGTGCAAAACCAAGCGCCAATTCTTAAAATTATTAAGCCATTACTACTAGAAAAACACACCGTGTTAGAGGTGGGTAGCGGCACTGGGCAACACGCCATCTATTTTGCCGAGAAAATGCCGCATCTTAGTTGGCAAGCTAGTGATCAAGTGCAATATTTAAGTAGTGTTAACGCTTGGATTAATGAGGCCAAGCTTAACAATACACCGCCTGCCATTAATCTGGATGTTACTCAAGCTTGGCCAGCGTTGGAATTTGATGTGATTTTTTCAGCAAATACCACGCATATTATGAGCTGGGAAATGGTGGTGGATTTCTTTCAAGGGGTTGGAAAATCGCTAAGTGAAAATGGCTTATTTATTCTGTATGGGCCGTTTAACTATAATGCCCAATACACTTCCCAAAGTAATGCTAATTTTGATCAATGGCTAAAAGACAGAGACAGGCAAAGCGCCATTCGTGATTTTGAAAAACTTAATACACTTGCACAACGGGCTGGATTAACCTTAATGAATGATTATGCAATGCCGGCCAATAATCGAATCTTGGTTTGGCAAAAAAAAATCTAACTTTTAATTAATCTGAATTATTCAAATTCCATTTGTTTAAAAATACGCTCGGCATTTTGCTTGTGTAACTCTCTAAAGGTGCCGCGATTTCTAAACATTGATTGGTCAATACTGTAAGCTTCATACAAACCACCATCGTCGTCAATTACTTTTTCAACTTCTGTACGCATATAGACCAAATAGTCTTTGGTAAATTTAGTGATAGTAGCAAGATCGGTTGGCTCGCCATGGCCTGGAATAATCAATGCTGGCTCTAGGGCTTCAATCTTATCCCAAGTTTCAATCCATGCAGCAGCATTGGTATGTGAGAAAATAGGCAGCATGCGTTCGTTAAAAGCGGTGTCGCCACTAATGAGAATCTTTTGTTGTGGCAGCCAAAGCTGGATATCATCTGGCGAATGCGATGCGCCAATATGCATCAACTCAATCTGAGTATTACCCATTGATATTGGCATTTTTTCTTTAAAAGTTAAATCAGGAAACACGACTTTTGTGCCAATAATCTTTTCCTTTTGAACGCGCAGTGTACGCGCATAAATATCTTCACCTCTGTGTCTAATTTCTTTATCTGCCTCAACATGAGCGATAATAATAGCGCCCTGCTTTTTCCAATAGTTTGAGCCCAAAATCGCATGGCCTTGTGAATTTTCCAACACCACATATTTGACTTTTTGATCCGTTACTTTTTTGATTTCCTCATGCATTGCTTTAGCCACTAAATAACTACCACCGGCATTAAAGACTAAGACACCATCTGTGGTGACAATGAAAGAGAGGTTGTTATTGTGATTAGAATTTTCGTAAGTGTACGGCTGTGTTGCACCAATGGCAGAATAAACGCCCGGTGCAATTTCTTCAGGAAGTCTGTATAAAATACTATCAGGCTCGTAATCACTAACTTTTACTGGGTTCATTTCTTCTTTCCAAACAAAAAAACCATCAGCATAGTTCTTTACATTAGTGTAACCCATGTTTTCTAAAGTTTTTGCCGCCAGTGGCGAGCGTAAATTACGGCCACAATAAACAATGATTGGTGTGTCTTTTGATTTGGCATGATCACCAATTTGAAATTCTAACCAGCCTCTAACAATATTAACGTCTTGACCGCGAGCAATCGTACCTGTGTGTTTTAGCTCAAAAGGTGAGCGCACATCGATTAAAACCACACTAGGGTCGGTGTCTAATATTTTATTTAATTCGTCAGTATTGATATTAACAATGCGCTTATTGACAGCCTCAAGTGTTTGCATAACATCAACAATTTCATCATCGTTTTCAGCGTACGCGTTAGAAAATGAAAAAATACTTAATAAAACTATTAAAAAATATCGCATTATTCGCCTTTATTTTAAAAAAATGTTGGATAATTATGACACAATTAAATCAACTATGCTAGACTTATGCCTTTATTTATCAACCAAGGAGAGAAAAATGAAAAATAAATTATCGGTTATTTTGGCCGTTACTAGTGTTTTAACAATGAGCAGTGCTACTGCAAATACCAATAACTGGAGCCCTTGGGGAAGTAACAATAACAACTACTACAATCCATTTTCTGGTGGTAGTAATTCTTTTGGTCCATTTGGTGGCGGCACTAACTTTGGCCCATTTGGTGGTGGTAACAGTATGCAGCCTTTTGGTTTTAACACAGGTTCAAACCGCTTCGGCCCAATGAACGGTAGCAATATGGGGCCTTTTAATGGTGGTCATAATTGGCAGAATCAAAACTTTAATCCTGCACAAGCACAAAAAATAGCAGAAGAAGCAGCCAGTAGTGCTCAACAAGCAGCCAGCACAATTCAAGAAGTTGTAACAGCCGTACAGCCTGCAGCAGAAAGTTCAGAGCCAGCACAAATGACCGCTGAGTTGTTTATGCAAATGGTACAAGTGACTGAAGTTGACGAAGGTATTACTGGTCCAGAAGTGGATGAATCAATTAAATCAATGGCGACTAACGAATCTATTTTGCACGTTGCTATGTTTCCACTCAGTGAGCAAATCACCAATGTAACTGGCAAGCCTTACCGTCATTTAACCATTCATAATATTTGTGATGCTGCTACTGCCGGAAAGATTGCCGATATTGATGATCGTTATGCAGTGATTCTTCCTTGCCGTATTGCGGTAGTTGAAGGTAAAGATGGTAAAATCAGAATGATTAGTATGAATCCTGATGTAATGCATGCTATGCAATTACCAGAAGATGCACTAGGTCCTGCGATGGATGTAGCTGAAAAAATGAATGCGATTATTGAAGGTGCTCAAGAAGGTTCTTTCTAAATAGATTTTAATCGTTATAAAAAAGCCTGCAATTGCAGGCTTTTTTTTCGTCTAAAACTAAGGATTTTTTGCCAATCTTAATAAACTTAACCAGCCCAAAATAAACAACATACCGCCAATTGGGGTGATAAACACCATTGCATGTATTTTACTAAAAGTATATAAATATAAACTTCCTGAGAATAACACAATGCCAATGGAAAATATCCAGCTACTTTGTTTAACAGCTTGTGACGGTTTGTATTGGTAATACACAGCCAGCATAGCAACGATTAGTGTGTGATACATTTGATAAGTTGCCGCTGTTTGCAGACGTGCAATGTCTTTAATCTCTAACACGTCTTTTAACATATGCGCTGACATAGCACCTATTGCAACCGCCATAGCACCACTTAGGGCGATAAAAATCCAGATTTTTTTCATAAGTATTAATAATAAAAAAGCTAACCTCTTTAACTATACGCCTAATCAATAAATGATAGTAACGTTTAGTGTGTTTTTGAGGTGGTGAAATAAGGTGTATATTTAAAACAAGCCGATGTATAAATACATTGGCGGAATGTTCAATAATAAAGGAGATATATCATGTTAGCGCATACAATGAAAAACTTTGAAACTTACCCAACCAATCGTATCGTTGCAATTATTGATTCCAAAATGGAAGCGGATGAAGTCTGCTGTGACTTAATGAATGCTGGATTTGACAACTCTGAAATTGATGAATCAGTTGGCACTGATGGTTTAAAGTTTCTTGATCCAGATGGTCGTAGTCATGGGTTAATGACTAAGTTAATACGTAAGTGGCAATTTGCTGCCCAAGGCGAAGAATATAAATACTTGAAGCTTATTAAAAAAGGTCTGCAAGAAGGTCATACGGTTGTTAGTGTTCCAACATTAACGAAGATTGCTCGTCAAAAAGCTGCGTCCATTCTTAGATTACATAACGCCAAAGACATTCGTTTTTATGGTCGGTTTTATGTAGAACACTTAGATGCCGCTTAAATAAAGAAGCAACAAGACTTTATTTAAAAAATAGAGTTATATCGTGTCCATAAAATTGGACGCGAGAGTTCCATGATTTAGCTAAATAATTCATTGTGGTTTGACTAAAAAAACAAATATGAGTCGGGTCATCTTTGTAATACCATGATGCAAAATCTACTTGGTCATTAATCATCTTGGTCATGATTGCTAGTGTGCCACCTGTATTTAGCATTTTATATAGTCTATTTAATTCATCACCAGGCTTGGATAAATGCTCGACCACTTCGGTGGCGGTAATAAAATCGTATTGATTGTTAAAAATGGCCTGATCATTGGCATAGAATTTATCAAACAAATCAACCGCGTACCCTTGCTCTTCAAACATCAATGATAAAGTTGGCCCTGGGCCAGAGCCAAAATCTAAGCCTTTGGCGCCTGATTTAATACAATCTATAACTGGATTAAACGCTTTAGATAAAAACGCACGATAGTGCTTATCTTCAGGATTGTTTTGATGGGAGTCGTAACGAGTTTTTTCTGCTGCTTCGCTCAGATGAAACTCTTTGGGTGTAAAAACCAAATCACAAGACGAACATGAAAAATAACTGGCATCCTTATTCTTGAAATAAGACTGACTTTGCTTAGAACAACATAATGGACACTGATTAGCCATTACGTCGCTTAAATAGCAATTTTAGTGTGAACAAGAGCCCGAATGAACGTGACCATGATCTAACTCATCTTTTGTTGCTTCTCTAACATTTTCGATGCTCACATTAAAATGTAATGTTTCACCTGCCAATGGATGATTGGCATCGATCGTAACGGTCTTCTCATTGATTTCTTTAACATGAACTGCAAATGGATTACCCTGCTCATCTTGAGACTGTAATTGCATGCCAATTTCTAAGTTGTCAATACCTTGCAAAGCTTCCATTGGGATTTCTTGAATCGCCTCAGGATGATGAACGCCATAACCCTCTTCTGGATTAACTGATACGTCACAAGATTCGCCAACTTTCATACCTTCTAATGCGCTTTCTAAGCCAGGAATAATGTTACCGTGACCTTGGATAAACGGCATCGGCTCTTTACCTTGTGATGAATCAATGATATCGCCTGCATCATTTTTTAGTGTGTAGTGCATTTCTACTACTGCGTCTTTTTTTACTGTCATTTTATTGTCTCCGTTTGTACACTTAACGTGTTGCTTTTAAATATCAAAAAGGGCTTCCTATATGGAAACCCTTTTCGAGAATATGGTGGGGCGTGAGCGATTTGAACGCTCGACCAATGGATTAAAAGTCCAGTGCTCTACCAACTGAGCTAACGCCCCATAAAAAAGTGAAATTATACATTAACGTCACTTTGTAAATCAATCAAAATTAGTCTTTATTTTATCTTTTTACTGGTTATCAACCGCTTCTCTTAGTGATTTTCCCGGCTTAAAAAATGGTACAAACTTTTCACCGACTTGCGTTCTTTCACTAGTTTTAGGATTAATACCTAAACGCGCTTTTCGATGTTTTTTATAAAAACCACCAAACCCTCTAACTTCAACCCCGTCACCTGAAACAATGCCTTGTGTTAACGCCTCTAAAATTACTTCAACAGAAGTCTTAGCATCGGCCTTAGAAAGGTCAGAATGGTTGGATAAATTAAAAATAAGATCAGTTTTTTTCATGATTAATATCAGTTATATATCGCTATACAACTGATTAAAAAGCATTATTTATTTTTTTGCTTTTTTCAATAAATCACCTAAAGTAGAACCTGTTGCATCGTCAGAAGATTGCTTATTGTAATCTGCCATCGCTGCTTGCTCTTCCACAGAATCTTTAGCTTTAATACTGACTGAAATGTTACGAGATCTTCTATCAACATTAACAATAACCACTTCAACTTCAGTGCCTGTTTTTAAGACTGTAGTTGCATCTTCAACACGTTCTTGTGAAATTTCACCGGCTTTTAAGTAACCTGTAATATCGTCAGCTAAAGTAATAACCGCACCTCTTGGATCTACTTCGGCAATCACACCCTTAACAATAGAACCTTTCTTGTTAGATGAAGCGTAAGACATAAAGTCATCTTCTTCTAATTGCTTAATACCTAAAGAAATACGCTCTTTTTCAGCATCAATATTTAGAATAACCACTTCAAGCTCTTGACCTTTAGAATAATTAGAAACTAACGCTTCTGAAGATTGCTTCTCCCATGAGATATCTGCTAAATGGATTAGGCCATCAATACCGCCTGGAAGGCCAACAAATAAACCAAAGTCAGTGATTGATTTAACTACTACGCCAATCTTGTCACCTTTATTGCAGGTTGCTTCAAATGCTTCCCAAGGGTTTTCTTGTGCTTGCTTCATTGATAATGAAATACGATGCTTAGATTCTTGAACGTCTAATACCACAACATCAACTTCTTGACCGAGTTTAACGATCTTAGAAGGACGTGCATTTGCATTTGTCCAATCCATCTCTGAAACGTGAACCAAACCTTCAACACCGTCTTCGATGCGTACAAACGCTCCGTAGTCAGTAAGGTTAGATACTGTACCAGTAACTTTCTTGCCAATTGGAAGACGGTCTGAAATATTATCCCAAGGACTAGCAGTAAGCTGCTTAAGACCTAGTGACACACGCATCTTCTCTTTATCGTAGTTAAGAACCTTAACCGTAATCTTGTCGCCAATAGTCAACTTCTCAGATGGGTGGTTAACACGCGTCCAAGAGATATCGGTAATGTGTAGTAAACCATCAACACCACCAAGATCAACAAACGCACCGTAGTCAGCAAGGTTCTTGACGATACCTTCGATTTCTTTGCCTTCTTCTAATGTTTCAAGTAAGGCTTCACGATCTGCTGAGTTAGCTTCTTGCATCACTGCTTTTCTAGAAATAACGATGTTGTTTCTAACTTCGTCCATCTTAATAACAATGGCTTCAATTTCTTGACCAGTTAAGTATGAGAAATCCTTAACAGGACGCACATCAACCAATGAGCCTGGTAAGAACGCTTTAACCACGCCAATATCAACTGTCAAACCGCCTTTAACAGCGCCAGTAACAATACCCGTTACTACTTCTTTAGAATTCATTGCAGTTTCAAGTGACTGCCACAACTTGATGCGCTTGGCATCAGCATGTGACAATAATGTATTACCTAGGCCATCGTCGATTGATTTAAGCGCGACTTCTACAATATCGCCTTCTGCAACTTCGATTTCACCTTGTGGATTTTTAAATTCGTCTAGAGAGATAAAACCCTCTGATTTTAAGCCAACATTAACAATCGCTTTTTCACGATTAATGCTAACGACGGTACCCATTAATAAAGCACCTACTTTTACGTTTTGTTGTTCTGCGCTGTTTTCAAACAGCTCTGCAAATGATTCTGACATATTTTCTTCTTTGATATTGACCGGTAAATTATCCAACAACGGTGTAAGTTGGGTGATTATCGGGTTAGTTTATTTATAAAGCTTAACCGCTTAAGCTTTAGTTAATTCACTCACTTGAGTGATTACTTCATCAATCGATAACTCAGTGGTATCAATGATTAAAGCGTCTTTAGCAGGCTTGAGTGGTGAGTGTTTGCGTGAAGAATCACGCTCGTCTCTAGCTACAACCTCTGCTAAGATTTGCGAAATTATACCCTCAGACCCTTGATTTTGCAATTGTTTTAGGCGTCTATTAGCGCGCTCCTGCGCACTTGCTGTTAAGAAAACTTTAAAAGGTGCATCGGCAAAAACAACCGTACCCATATCACGACCATCCGCTACTAAACCAGGCGCTTTTGCAAACGCTTGCTGGCGTTTTAAAAGTGCGGCGCGTACCACGCCAATCGAGGCAATCTTTGAAGCCATTTCACCGGTTTGTTCGGTACGCAAAACCTTAGATACATCTTGCCCATCTAAATACACACTCACCAGTTCACTACCAGCTTCAGTTTTAAAGGCTAAATCAAGATTATTCGCTACCTCTTCTAAGGCAGATTCGTCTGTAACATCAGTATTTCTGGCATCAACTGCCAATGCAAAAGCACGATAAATTGCACCAGAATCTAATAAGTGCCAACCTAATTTTTGTGCCATGATACGAGCAACCGTACCTTTGCCAACCCCACTAGGACCATCAATGGTTAAAACAGGTATTAAACTCACTTAACTTCTGGGCGCATGTGCGGAAATAACAATACATCTCTGATTGATGGTGAATCAGTAAACAGCATCACCAATCGATCAATACCAATACCTTCACCTGCTGTAGGTGGCATGCCATATTCTAACGCGCGAATGTAGTCTGCATCATAATGCATGGCCTCATCATCCCCTGCATCTTTCTCAGCTACTTGGGCTTTGAATCGTGCTGCTTGATCTTCGGCATCATTAAGCTCAGAGAAGCCATTGGCAATTTCACGACCACCAATAAACAATTCGAAACGATCGGTAATAAATGGATTGTTATCGTTACGACGTGCCAGTGGTGATACCTCAGTTGGGTATTCGGTAATGAAGGTTGGCTGCATGAGTTTTTCTTCAACTGTTGCTTCAAAAATCTCAATTTGAATTTTGCCTAAGCCCCAATTATCTTTGACTTGAATGTTAAGATTTTCAGCCGTTTTCTTGGCATTATCTTCATTAAGGTCGTCCGCTGTTAGTGCTGGATTGTGCTGCAAGATTGAATCAAACACGCTAATGCGATCAAATGATTTTGAAAAATCAAAATCATCACCTTGATAATGAATAACAGCATCACCACACACATCTACAGCAATGCCGCGGAAGAGCTTTTCAGTCAAGTCCATTAGGTCATGATAAGTCGCATAAGCTTGATAAAACTCAATCATGGTGAATTCTGGATTGTGGCGAGTTGACAGGCCTTCGTTTCTAAAATTACGATTAATTTCAAACACCTTATCCATACCACCCACAACCAAACGCTTAAGGTAGAGCTCTGGTGCAATACGCAAGTACATACCAATATCAAGTGCATTATGATGCGTCTCAAATGGTTTGGCTGTCGCACCACCTGGAATGGTTTGTAACATCGGTGTTTCTACTTCGATAAAGTCAATATCATTAAAGAAATTACGAATATAGGCCACAATCTGAGAGCGACGCTTAAAAGTATTACGTGCTTGCTCATTAGTAATTAAATCAACATAACGTTGACGATAACGAGTTTCTTGATCAGACAATCCGTGGAATTTTTCAGGCAGTGGTCGTAGCGATTTAGTGAGTAATTTTATGTCACTAATACGAATCGAAAGTTCACCTACGTTGGTTTTAAACAAAGTGCCCGTTGCACCAATAATATCACCGATATCCCATTTTTTAAACTGTTCGTTATAAAAGCCTTCAGGCAGTTCGTCACGCGTCACAAATAGTTGGATTTGTGCTGACGAATCTTGCACATGGGCAAAGCTTGCCTTGCCCATCACTCGCTTAAGCATCATGCGCCCGGCTATAGACACCTCGATGTTTTTTCCTTCTAACTCTTCTTTAGAAAATCCATCATAATCATTAATAATATCTTGCGCCAAATTGGCTGGTTTGAAATCATTAATAAAAGGGTTGCCTGCTTCTCTTAAGATGGCTAATTTTGCTCTTCGTTCAGTAATTAATTTGTTGTCGTCTTGGTCGCTCACTGCTTTGTTTTTTCCTCTAGTTCTTGTTGTGCCAATGCTTTTGCTTTGGTTAAATCTACTTCAGCTTCGCTGGATTTTCCCATACGCTTGAATAAAGTGCCACGATTATAATAGGCTTGGTAAAAATTTGCATCCAATTCAATGGCTTTATTCAGATCTTCTAGGGCAAAATCATCTTTTGCAATCTTCATATAAGCATTACCACGGTTATAAATCGCTGCAATGTAATTTTCATCTAAAGTAATTGCTTGAGAATAAGCATTAATCGCTTCAGTGCTTTTCTCTAATCGATCATAGCAATTACCCAAATTATTAAAAGCACCAGAATCATTCATATTAAGTGCCAAGGCTTTTTCAAAATATTCGATTGCCGAGGGGAAGTTATCATTCTCTTGCTCCATATAGGCCAAGCAAAAATAAGCTTCTGCACTATTTGGATTGGCCTTAATGGCGCTAGACATACTCTCAATCGCCAACTCGTCATTGCCTTGTAATTGGTGTAAATTACCCAAGCTTAAGTATGCATTGGCTTTTAAATCTTTATCGGCAGCTTGATGGTTAAGTAGTGCATTCCATGCTTGAATCGCCAAAGATAATTCGCCATTTTTCTGATATGTGTAAGCATCTACCATTAGCTTGCTAAGCTCTAATTCAGCACTCACGACAAGGTTACAATAAGCTTTCGAGCGTTTTCACCAGCACGGTGTTCGTATAAGAACAAGCCTTGAAATTTCCCTAGCGCCAATTTGCAATCAATAATTGGGATGCTTTTTGACTCGCCCGTTAAGATCGAACGAATATGCCCCGACATGTCAAAATCACCTTCATTATTGTGTCGATAATTTGGGTTAGCATCAGTGACTTTTGCTTGAAAATAATCTTCAATATCGAGTAAAACATCCGCATCTTCATTGCCCGTAATCATCAGCGAAGCTGACGTATGGGTAACAAAAACATGGCACAAAGTGTGACCCTGTGAAAATTCAGTAACAATAGCATTCACCAGTTGGGTGATTTCTGTTGCGCCTCGATTATGAGTTTTAATCAGTAGCGCTTGCTGATGACTCACTTCAATAAATCCTTAGCTTTAGAAGTGTCTATTGTTTGAGTTTTCGTGGTTTTCTTTTTACTTAATAAAGACCTGATAAAGAAAAACAAGACCAATCCTAAAAATGTAAATGGCGCAAACCACAATAAATAAGTATTTTTATTAACGGGTGGCTTAAACACCACAAAATCACCGTAACGATCGACCATGAATTGTTGAATTTCATCGTCACTGTTATTTTTAATGATCATTTTTCGTACTTGTTCGCGCAAATCTTTAGCCAATCCTGCATTTGATCCACCAATACTTTGACCTTGGCAAACTGGGCAGCGAATATCGTTAATTAAAGCACGATAACGTATTTCTTGAGCGTCACTTGAAAACGCTTTAGCTTCTATACTTTCTGCCAGAATTGATGAAGAAAAGCTTAACAATAAGATAAAGCTAACGATACTCGCAAAAGCCTTGAAAGGTATAAAATGTTGCATACTAAAATATCAAAAAAATTAATTAATACAATTTTAACCCTTAAGCATGCCATTAATCACGCTAGATAATATTTCTCTTAGCTTTTCAGATAAGCCAATCCTTAACGGCGTTAGCTCGACTATTCATAAAGGTGACAAAATTGCACTGATCGGACGCAATGGCGAAGGAAAGTCAACCTTTATGCGTATCTTAGCTGGCACAATCAGTGCTGATGATGGTAAATTAAAAATTAAAAAAGGCACAAAAATTAGTTATCTTGAACAAACGCCACCTGAAGATAATGAAAAAAAATTATTTGATATTGTTGCCGAAGGCTTGGGTGATATTGGGCTAATCTTAAGTGATTACCAACAACTTACCCATAACGGGGAGTTAGAGGCAGCCGCTGATTTACAAGCAATAATTGACGAGTTAGATGCTTGGCAATACCTGCATAAAATCGAGGCAATTTTAAATCGCTTCACCCTTAATCCTGAGGCAATTTTATCCACACTTTCTGGCGGTTGGCGACGGCGCGTCATGCTAGCACGCGCCCTAATTCAAGCCCCTGATGTACTACTACTTGATGAGCCCACTAACCACATGGACATCACCGCTATTCTTGATCTGGAAAGAATGCTTAGGGAATTCCATGGTACTTTAATATTAATTAGTCATGATCGATCCTTTGTAGCTGGCATTGTTAATAAGGTCTTTGATTTGGATCGTGGTCACTTATCAGTGTTTGATTGCGGATATAAAGACTACGTCAAACGTAAAGACGAGCGATTACATGCCGAAGAGTTGTCCAATGCACGCTTTGACAAAAAACTTGCCCAAGAAGAGGTTTGGATTCGCCAAGGTATTAAAGCCAGACGCACTCGTAACGAGGGGCGAGTGCGTGCCTTAGAGGATATGCGATCCTCTTTTGTCAATCGTCGGAAAAAGCAGGGTGGTGTCAAAATTCACTCGGTGGAAGGTGATGAAAAACGTGTCTCTAAATTGGTATTCGAAGTCAAAAAAATTAACTATCAGATTGCCGGATTAACCTTGATCAAAGACTTTTCAATGATGGTATTGAAAGGTGAAAAAATCGGCATTATTGGCGGTAATGGCACAGGAAAATCTACTTTTATCAAACTGCTATTGGATGAATTACAGCCTGATAGCGGCACTATTCGTCGCTCCAAAACCATTAAACTGGCTTATTTTGATCAAATGCGTGAAAATCTTGATCTAAACATGAAAGCCATGGATTTTGTTTCTGGCGGACGTGAACAGATTGATATTGGCGGCAAAAGTAAACATATCATTGGTTATTTACGCCAATTTCTATTTACTGGAAAACAAGCCATGGCCCCTATCAGAATGTTCTCTGGTGGTGAGAAGAACCGATTAATGTTGGCCAAAATTCTTTCACAACCTGCCAACTTACTCATACTTGATGAGCCCACAAATGATCTTGACGTAGAAACGCTAGAATTGCTAGAAGAGATGCTGGTTGACTATACAGGCACCTTGATTTTAATCTCGCATGATAGAACCTTCTTAAACAACGTGGTAGGCTCTACCGTCGTCATGGATGGCGATGGCACAATCAACCAATATGCAGGTGGTTATGATGATTACCTTATTCAAAAGCAAGACAAGCTGAATGAGAAAAAAGCCAAAATAACCCCTAAAATTAAACCTAAAAGCAAAGCTGATAGTAAAAAACTCAGCTATAAGCAACAGCAAGAGCTCAAGCAATTACCTGATAAAATTGAAAAAACAGAGATTGAAATTGGCGAAATTCAATTACAATTATCAGATCCTGAATTTTTCCAGCAGCCCGAATCTCAAGATGCATTGATTAGGCTAGCTAGATTAGAAGCCGACCTTGAGCGTTATTATGAAAAATGGGGTGAATTAGAGTGAGTAACAATATTCCACTTATTGTTGATTTAGACCATACATTAATCGATACCGATTTATTGTATGAATCTTCTATAGCGGTACTTAAAAAAAGCCCGTGGCTGATATTACTATATCCTTTTTGGTTTGCTAAAGGCAAAGGCTATTTAAAATCTCAACTGGTTAAACGCTTTAATATTGATGCTCAAACACTACCCTACATTCAAGACACCATTGATTACATTATTGAGCGAAAAAAACAAGGCTCTCCCATCATACTAGCAACGGCTTCGCACAAAGATTATGCCTTTGAAGTAGTCAAGTATTTTCAAACACGTAAAAATAATGAAACCATCGTTAATAATGATCAAAATTTAGATTTTTTTTCTGAAAAAACTGAAATTTTAAAAAGCAAACCAGCCGGTAACTCTTTGTTTGATGATGTAATGGCTAGCAACGCCGACTTTAACTTATCTTCTCACAACAAAGCGCAAAAACTCATTGAGCGCTTTGGTAAAAAACAGTTTGATTATATGGGGGACCATATGCGTGATCTGCCTGTTTGGGAAGCATCCAATTTATCAATTTTGGTTAATGTATCAGATAAAGTGATTAAAAAAACACAACACCTAAACACTCTGATTTTATCCCGGAAAAACTAAACCTGCTCCACTAGATAAGACAAAGTCCATAAAACTAAACCCACCAAGCTAGAAGCCACCAAAGTAAAAGCAATCACTTTCGCTAAAGCTAGGTGCTTACCTAAAATACGATTGTTTAAAAACCATACTATGTATGCAATTACAAAAATAAATAAAAAGAATTTAAAAATAAATCACCGCCTTAGTTTTTCTACTATTTTATCTGCTAACGCTTTAGAGATTCCATCTACTTTTACAATCTCATCACAACTGGCTTTTTGAATCTCTTGCAAGCCACCAAAATAATTTAACAACGCTATTCTACGTAACTTACCCACCCCTTTAATACTTTCGAGAGGGGAAGTCTGGCGTTTTTTAGCACGTTTTTTTCGATGATGTTTTATCGCAAAACGATGAGATTCATCACGAATATGATTCACCAGCATCAACGCTTGGTCATGTGGCGGAAGATTAATCTTTTGAGTTTTACCTTCCTTGACCGTTATTAATGTTTCCAACCCCGCCTTTCTACCTTCGCCTTTAGCCACACCAACCAACTGAATCGACTCAATTCCGATCGAATCCATCACCATAATGGCTTGATTAAGCTGACCTAGGCCACCATCAATAAACACCACATCAGGCAAGGGCTTGTCTTCTTTTAATAATCGAGAATAACGCCTGAATACTGCTTGATTCATAGCTGCGTAGTCATCCCCTGGGGTAATGTCTTTAATATTAAATTGACGATATTTACTAACTTTTGGCAGGCCTTTTTCAAACACCACACAAGAAGCTGTGGTTGCCTCACCCATAGTATGACTGATATCAAAACACTCCATCGTATTTGGCAACGAACTCAAATTAAGGGTTTTTTGTAATTGCATTAATTGTGAGCGTTTGGTAAATCTTGAAATCAAGTGTTGCTTAAGATTTTCCTCAGCCGTTAAAGTGGCAATCTTTAAAAAATGACGCTTGTCTTTTTGTGGCGTATCAATAATTTTTGTATCTAAAGCAGAAGCAATAAGCGCTCTATCAATTAATTTTTCACTGAGTAGTAATTGTTTTGGCGTGTCTTTACCTAAATAATATAGTGGTAAAAAAGCGGACAAAACTTCCTTAGACGGTTTGCCTTTTGCGTGTTTTGGAAAAATACAGTCTTGCCCTATTTGCTTTCCAGAGCGAACAAATAACACCTCAACAGCATGGATTCCCTCTTTTTCAACAATGCACACCACATCCATATCACTCATACTTTGCGAGCTATGCTGTTCTTGAATGGTGCGCAACCCGATCAACTGGTCTCGATAATGTGCAGCCAGCTCAAAGTCTAGATCAATGGATGCTTGTTGCATTTTATCTGACACTTTATCCAATGTTTCTTTGCCCTTACCGCTCAAAAATAATGACATCATCGCCACATCTTGCGCGTAATTTTCATCGCTGATTTTTCCAACACAAGGTGCTGTACAAAGGCCTATTTGGTATTCCAAACAAGGGCGAGATCGAGATCGGTAAACACTATTGGTGCATTGACGAACTTTAAATATTTTTTTCAAAATGGCCAATGAATCTCGCACCACATGTGCAGACGGATACGGCCCAAAAAACTGATAATCTTTATTTTTTTGACCACGATAAAAGCTCACTCTTGGGTGTTTGTCATTAGTGATATAGATGTAAGGATAACTTTTTGCATCCTTTAGCAAGATGTTATAACGCGGCTTATATTGTTTAATAAGCTCATTCTCCAACAACAAAGCTTGAGTTTCAGTGGCTGTAACAATCACCTCAAAGTCTTTGATATTAGCAACTAAAGCCCTAGTCTTTCCATCTGAATGTTGTTTACTAAAATAACTAGACACTCTTTTTTTAAGATTTTTTGCCTTGCCTATATAAATCACTTGTTGATTCTTATCAAGCATTTGATAGACGCCAGGGTGTTGGCTTAAATTTTTTAGTTTTTCTTTAATGGGCACTATTTATTTATATCTTAAAAAAAACGGTAAAATGAAGATAATTTTATCTAAATCAAAAAAAGTTATGTTGAAACGACTTATCATTATATTGGCTATTGTTCATATAAATCTTGCTTTTGCAATGGATGGCATGCCGACAATGCCAAATCCAGCACAAATAATGAATGATTCAGTGGCGGATATTATCGACCCACCAAATACGGCGGCGCTCAATATTATGGTGAATGCGCTATCCTCACTTAAAGAGCTGAGAAAATCAGGAAAAGCCACCGCTGAAAACATTAAAACGCTGATTAAAATTAAGCTGTTACCTATTATTGCTATGGATGTTTCGACTGAGCTAGCTCTTAAAAAGCACTGGGGCAAACTGAATAACGATCAAAAAGTTATTTTTCAGCGATACATCTCACAATCTTTAATGAAAGATTATGCGGGTATTTTGGGCTCTTATGAAAAACTCGACAGTGTTAATATCGAAGTGAACCCTAAAGTTAAACGCAAAGACAATAAAGCCATTGTTAAATTAATCATCACGCTCAATAACGACCCAAAACCCATTAATATCACTTTAAAAATGATTCGCTCCAACCAATGGCGAGTTTATGATGTGGTTTTTTCCGGGGTTAGTTTGGTTAAAAACTACGCAGCTCAATTTAATTCACACATCAAACGCAAAGGTATTGATAGCCTAGTTGCTAAAATCGTTAAAAAACTTAAATAGTGTATAAGCTGGTTATTCAAGGGGGAAACGCCTTGCATGGGACAATTAAAGCTGCCGGCTCTAAAAACTCCTCTCTGCCTATTTTGTTCGCCTCTATTTTGGCGGATGGCCCGATCACCCTAACCAATACCCCACATTTAAGTGATATCTCAACAACACTTAGGCTGTTAATGGACATGGGTGCTGAATTTATTTTAGAATCTAATAGTGATTTATTTGTTGATTCATCCAAACTCACTAGTCTAGTGGCTGATTACAATTTGGTTAAAACCATGCGTGCCTCAATTTTAGTCTTGGGTCCGATGCTTGCCAAATACGGAGAATCCAAAGTTTCTCTTCCCGGTGGTTGTGCAATTGGTACGCGCCCTGTTAATTTACACCTCAAAGCACTCGAGGATCTTGGCGCCACCATCGAAGTTAAAAACGGCTATATTTATGCCCATGCTGAGAAACTCGTTGGCACAGATATATATTTTGATCAGGTTACGGTAACGGCGACTGAGAATGTTTTAATGGCTGCCACTTTAGCCAAAGGCACCACCACGATTCACAACGCAGCACAAGAGCCAGAGATCTCTGACCTGTGTCATTGCCTGAATACCATGGGTGCCAAAATATCAGGTATCGGCACATCAACGTTGATTATTGAAGGGGTTAAGCATCTAAACGGTGTTAAGCATTTGGTTTGTCCGGACCGCATTGAGGCCGGCACTTATTTAGTCGCTGCCGCCATTACTGGCGGTTCCATTACGGTTAAAAATATTCGCCACCAATCGATGCGAGCCACCCTTGGAAAGTTGATTGAAGCTGGTGCAGATATTAAAACTGAAAATAACTCAATCACTCTCGACATGAAGGGTAGACGACCTAAAGCGGTTAATATTAAGACCAGCGCCTACCCAAATTTTCCAACCGATATGCAAGCGCAATTTACTGCACTCAATGCGATTGCCGATGGCCATAGCAGTATTACTGAAACCATTTTTGAAAATCGTTTTATGCATGTTCCTGAGCTCTCACGCATGGGCGCCGACCTCACGTTAGAAGGTAACACGGTTGTTTGCAAAGGTGTAAAATCCCTAACGGGCGCGCATTTGATGGCAACTGACCTTCGAGCTTCGGCATCATTGGTTTTGGCAGGATTAGCTGCCCAAGGCACTACCACCATTGAGCGTGTTTATCACCTCGATCGTGGCTATGAAACCATTGAAGAAAAATTAAAATTATTAGGCGCTCAGATTGAAAGAGTGCAAGATTAAAAAGACAAAAAACCATGTTAACCATTGCACTCTCTAAAGGCAGAATTCTTGAACAAACCCTACCCTTGTTAAAAAAGGCTGGTCTAGAAATTGCCGACGAAGAACTCAACTCCAGAAAACTCATTCTCGATACCAACCTTGACGATGTCAAAGTCATTGTTATTCGCGCTACTGATGTGCCTGTATTCGTACAACACGGTGCTGCTGACATGGGTATTGCCGGTAAAGACGTGCTACTAGAACATGGCGCCAATGGTTTGTTTGAATTATTAGATTTAGGCATTGCCAAATGTAAGCTTATGGTGGCAGCCAGCGATAAAAACAAACTAGAGCAAAACACCTTAAAAATTGCCACTAAATATGTCAATTCAGCCAAACGTTATTTTGAAGCCAAAGGTCAGCAAATCGAGATCATTAAGCTTTATGGTGCGATGGAACTTGCGCCTGTGGTTGGTTTGGCGCACTGCATTGTTGATTTGGTTGATACCGGCAACACACTTAAAGCCAATGGCTTAGTACCACTTGAACATATTGAAGATATTTCTTCTCGATTGGTGGTAAATGCTGCGTCATTCAAAACTAAAAATGCTCAAATTAAAACTTGGGTTAAAGGTATTGAAAAAAATCTATGATTGCCCGCTTATCCACGCAACAAGCTGATTTTCAAGAAAAGTTATCTAAATTATTAGCCTGGGAAAGCGTTTCTAACACTGATGTTGCTCAAACTGTTGACGACATTATTGCCAATATTCGTCAAAATGGCGATCAAGCACTTATTGACTACACCAATAAATTTGATGGTATGGATGTATCCGATATATCGGCGCTCACCGTTGACCAATCAGCCCTTAAAAAAGCCTTTGACTCTTTAGCTGAAAAGGAAAAAATCGCACTGCAAAGTGCGGCTGATCGCGTGCATGCTTATCACCAAAAACAAAAGCAAGATACCTGGACTTACACCGATGACAATGGCACCCTACTGGGTCAAAAGATTACACCACTTGATCGTGTAGGCTTGTATGTGCCTGGTGGTAAAGCTGCCTACCCTTCTTCAGTATTGATGAATGCCATTCCAGCTAAAGTGGCTGGTGTAGAAGAGCTGATTATGGTGGTACCAACGCCTAAAGGTGTTGCCAACCCATTAGTACTGGCTGCTGCCCATATTGCAGGCGTTGACAAAGTATTTACCGTGGGTGGTGCGCAAGCAGTTGCCGCCCTAGCCTATGGCACGCAAACCATTCCAAAAGTTGATAAAATTGTTGGCCCAGGTAATATCTACGTTGCTACGGCTAAACGTGCAGTTTTTGGGCAAGTGGGTATCGACATGATTGCCGGCCCTAGTGAAATACTCATTATTTGCGATGGTAAAACCAATCCTGATTGGATTGCGATGGATCTATTTTCACAAGCTGAACACGATGAAGATGCACAATCGATCTTATTGTGTCCTGATGCTAGTTTTATCGATGAGGTTAAAGCCAGTATTGCCAAACTATTACCAACAATGGATCGCAAAGCTATTATTGCCACTGCACTCAAAGATCGTGGCGCCCTCATTCAAACTAAAGACATGGATGAAGCCATTGCCATTTCTAATCAAATCGCACCTGAGCACCTAGAACTGTCTGTAGAAGACCCACAAAGCATGTTGGATGACATTAAACACGCCGGTGCGATCTTTATGGGTAGAAACACTTGTGAAGCCTTGGGTGATTATTGCGCAGGACCTAATCACGTATTACCGACTTCGGGTACAGCGCGTTTTTCATCACCACTCGGCGTGTACGATTTTCAAAAGAAATCTAGCTTGATTATGGTCTCAGATGAAGGCGCCAACACACTAGGTGAAATTGCCGCCACACTCGCAGATGGTGAGGGTTTGCAAGCGCATGCGCAGTCTGCTCGATACCGCATAAAATAACGTCGTCTTTTTCTCTTCTGTTTTGTTATATTTTTAAGATAATTCTTAAAATTTCAGAAATTTTTCAGTGAAAGTTTAAAAAGGAAATTTGTTACCACCACCCATGCCGGGAAGTTTCATTTTTGAGAGGTCTGGCATGCCTGATGGCGCATGACCGCCCTCTTGTGCTTGTTGCATTTTAGCCATCATTTTTTGCATTTTTCCGCCACCCATTTTTTTCATTTGTTTTTGCATTTTTTCAAACTGCTTAAGCAGTTTATTTACTGCTTGAGGGCTAGTACCAGAACCTCTAGCAATACGATTTTTGCGAGAACCTTTAATGAGCTTGATGTGTGAGCGTTCTTTGGGTGTCATTGAATTGATAATCGCCACCATTCTTTTGGTGTCAGTACCGCCTACCATTTGATTTTTAACACTTTGTGGGATTTGCCCCATACCGGGAAGCTTATCCATTAAAGCTTCCATACCACCCATTTGTTCCATTTGTAAGAGTTGATCACGCATGTCACCTAAGTCAAACTGGCCTTTGGCCATTTTCTTGGCAGATTTTTCTGCTTTTTTATGATCAACCTTACGAGAGATTTCCTCCACCAATGACAACACATCGCCCATACCGAGCAAACGTGAAACCACACGATCAGGATGGAATGGCTCTAGTGCATCAATTTTTTCACCAACACCTAAAAACTTAATTGGCTTACCGGTAATATGGCGAACAGACAGCGCAGCACCACCTCGTGCATCACCATCAGTTTTGGTTAAGATAACACCTGTGAGTGGCAATGCATCAGCAAAGGCTTTGGCTGTGTGTGCGGCATCTTGGCCTGTCATTGAATCAACGACAAACAGGGTTTCAATCGGATTGACTTTGTTTTGCAGGGCTTTGATCTCGCCCATCATGGCTTCGTCTACATGTAAACGACCCGCGGTATCCACCAACAACACATCAAAAAATTGTTTTTGTGCGTGCTTCTTAGCACTAGCAACTATTTTTTCTGGCTTATCATTAATCGTTGAAGGGTAAAAATCCACCCCAACCTGCTTGGCCAATACTTCTAATTGATCTATCGCTGCTGGACGATAAACGTCTGCACTGACCACCAATACTTTTTTATTTTCACGCTCTTTTAAATAAAGTGCTAATTTGGCAATCGAGGTGGTTTTACCTGCACCCTGTAGGCCGGCCACCATCACCACAGCTGGTGGTTGTGTTTTTAAATCAAGTGATTCATTTTCGCCACCAATGATCTGTGTTAATTCAGCTTCAACCAGTTTGATGAAAGCTTGAGATGGGTTTAATCCCTCATTTACTTTTAAGCCTAATGCTTTGGTTTGAACCTGATCTAGAAATACTTTAATAACCTCAAGTGCAACATCTGCTTCTAATAGCGCACGACGCACTTCACGAATAGCGTCTTTGATATTCGCTTCAGAAAGCTTATGTTTGCCTTGTAAAACTTTAAAACTATTAGAGAGGCGATCGGTTAAATTATCAAACATTTTTTAAATAAATATGACTAAAGTATCGTATTATAGTGTTTTTGTATTAATCAAAGTTACTGATGATTTTATCTTACCTTGCCATTGCTGCTTATTTGGCTGCAGCGCTACTATTGGCGCGTTATTTCACCAAAGATGAAATCGGGCATCGCCACCAACAAACCACTTCACTTTTAATCAGTTTAGCCATTATTACTCAAGCACTTAACTTTACTGATTTTTGGACCAGTGAAGGCATTGTGTTTGGCTTGGCTAACAGTGCCTCGTTTGTTGCTTGGTTAATTGCTATTTTATTGTTCTTGTCTTCAATTTCAAAGCCAGTTCACGCGCTAGGTATCTTGGTTTACCCACTGGCCGCTATTACTTTAATTTTTAGTGTTGCCTTTCCAGATGCAACCGGAAAAGAAGCAACCTATATGAGCCTTGATTTGGCTTCACATGTGTTTTTATCGATTACCGCCTACGCCCTACTTGCACTAGCTGTATGTCAATCAGTACTTTTAAAAATACAAGAGCAACACTTGCATGCACGCAAAATTAATGGCTTTATCAACAAACTACCGCCTTTACAAACCATGGAAAGGCTGCTGTTTCAAAGTCTCAGAATTGGCTTTTATTTACTAACCTTGTCGCTCATTACTGGCTTCATGTTTATTGAAGATTTCTTTGCCCAGCATTTAATTCACAAAACTGTACTTTCATTAGTTGCTTGGGTGATTTTTGCTACATTGATCTTTGGCAGAAGGTTGTTTGGCTGGCGTGGCAAGCAAGCTATTACAGCGACACAAGTCGGCTTTGCTATTTTAGTGTTGGCTTATTTTGGCTCTAAGTTTGTATTAGAACGCCTATTGGCTTAATCAATATGTAGGACGGCTAGAAAGGCCTCTTGTGGAATATCTACTCGCCCTACACTACGCATACGTTTTTTACCTTTTTTCTGCTTATCAAGCAATTTACGCTTACGTGAGACATCACCGCCATAACACTTGGCAGTTACATTCTTCCTGAGCGCTTTAACATTAGCACGTGAGATAATCTTAACACCAATACAGGCTTGAATCGCCACATCAAACATTTGACGTGGAATTAGTTCTTTCATTTTTTCAGCAATCTCTCTACCCTTACGCACTGAATCATCTCGGTGAATAATAAGTGCCAAAGCATCAACTGGCTCTTGGTTAATCATAATATCTAGGCGAATCAAATCAGACTCTTGGTAACGCTCAAATTTATAATCCATTGAAGCAAAACCACGGGAAACTGATTTAAGTCGATCAAAGAAATCAAGCACAACCTCATTGAGTGGTAATTCATAAACTAACTGCACTTGTCTACCTAGGTAAGTTAGGCTCTTTTGTACACCGCGTTTTTCTACACATAAGCTAATGACTGCACCAACAAATTCATCTGTTACCAAGATATTGGCAGTGATAATTGGCTCTCTAAACTCAGCAATGGCTTGATTAGATGGCATTTTTGAGGGACTGTCTACATGATGAAGATTGCCTTTGCTATCCAAAATTTCATAAATTACTGTTGGTGCTGTAGTGATTAAATCTAAATCATATTCACGCTCTAAGCGCTCTTGAACGATCTCCATATGTAGCAAACCCAAGAAGCCAATGCGAAAACCAAAACCTAGAGCGTCAGAATTTTCAGGTTCATATTGCAACGCCGCATCATTCAGGCGAAGCTTCGCTAAGGCATCACGGAATTTTTCATAATCTTCACCAGATATTGGAAATAGACCAGCAAAGACTCGAGGTTGTACTGGCTTAAAACCTTCTAAAGGCTCAGTCACTGGATTTTTAGCGCTAGTAATAGTATCACCGACAGGTGCGCCATCAATATCTTTAATACTAGCAATTAGAAAACCAACTTCACCCGCTTTTAAACTCTCGGTTTTGGTGCGCTTAGGTGTAAATACACCAACCTCATCCACCAAATGTTCATTGCCATTTGAGAATATTTTAATTTTAGTTTTGGCTTTAATCTCACCATCAATCACACGAACGAGTGACACCACGCCTAAGTAATTATCAAACCAAGAGTCAATAATCAGTGCTTTAATCGGAGCATCAATCTCACCTTCGGGTGCGGGTATTTTCTCAACAATTTGTTCTAAAATATCTTGGATTCCAATGCCAGATTTTGCGCTGGCATGTACTGCATCATGCGCCTCAACGCCAATCACATCTTCAATTTCATCTACCACTCGCTCAGGGTCAGCCGCTGGTAAATCAATTTTATTGAGTACTGAGACCACTTCCAGGCCTTGATCAAGTGCGGTATAACAATTGGCCACCGTTTGCGCTTCAACACCTTGAGAAGCATCCACAATCAATAGTGCACCTTCGCAAGCTGAGAGTGAACGCGACACTTCGTAGGAAAAATCCACATGGCCCGGTGTGTCAATAAAATTCAGTTGGTAAGTTTCTCCATTTTTGGCTTCATAATCCAAAGTGACACTTTGAGATTTAATCGTAATGCCGCGCTCTTTTTCAATGTCCATCGAATCCAGCACTTGGGACGACATCTCACGATCACTTAGACCACCACAAAACTGAATAAATCGATCAGCAATGGTTGATTTACCATGATCAATATGGGCAATAATTGAAAAATTACGGATGTTCTTCATGACAGTGATAAAATCAATATTTTTAAACAGACCATTATACAAGCAATGAATAAAGTTCAACCCATTACCTGCAGTGCAACCAGTAATTTAGACGTTAGTATTCCTGATGTTCAAGGACGCAATATTGTTTTATATTTCTATCCCAAAGACGCAACCCCAGGATGCACCACAGAAGGTCAAGATTTTAGAGACAATCATCAAGCATTCGTTGATGCAAACTCAGTTGTATATGGTGCATCAAAAGATGACATGAAAAAGCATGAAAGGTTTAAAGCCAAACAAGCATTTCCGTTTGAATTGATTGCTGATGAAGATGGTGAACTGTGTGAAGTGTTTGGCGTATGGCAGTTAAAAAAATTTATGGGGCGTGAGTATATGGGCATTGTACGCTCAACTTTTATCATCAGCCCCGATGGTGATATCCTTAAATCTTGGGACAAAGTAAGAGTCAAAGGTCATGTTAACGAGGTCTTGGAAGCGCTTCAGTCTCTATGATAAAATAAAGCTTTTAACAATTTAAATATAGACAGTTATGAGTAAAGTTCAAATGGGCAGAAGCAAAGCAACAAGCAATTTAAGCGTTAGTATTCCTGATGCAGAAGGACGCAATATTGTTCTATATTTCTACCCCAAAGATGCAACATCAGGTTGTACGCTTGAAGGTCAAGATTTTAGAGATAACCACGAAGCATTCGTCAATGCCAATACAGTTGTGTATGGCGTTTCAAAAGACAATATGGCAAGCCATGAAAAATTTAAGGCAAACCAATCATTCCCATTTGAATTGATTGCTGATGAAGATGGCGCACTATGCGAAGCATTTGGTGTTTGGCAGTTGAAGTCTAGAAATGGCGAAGACAAGATGGGTATTGTGCGCTCAACTTTTATTATCAGTCCTAATGGCGATATCTTAAAGTCTTGGGACAAGGTTGCAGTTGGTGGTCATGTTGATGAAGTGTTAGAAGCTGTACAAGCACTATGAGCAATGTAGATTTTGATGAGGTTGATAAGTTTGCCGCACTGGCTTCTCGCTGGTGGGATAAAAACTCTGAGTTCAAACCATTACATGATATCAATCCGCTGCGTCTAAACTACATCAAAGAGCATTGTGGTGGCTCGTTAAAAGACAAAGCCATTTTAGATGTTGGCTGCGGCGGTGGCATCTTAAGTGAGTCTATGGCTAACGAAGGCGCTACAGTTACGGGTATTGACATGGCTGAAGCTGGCCTTGAGGTGGCCAAACTACACTTACTTGAATCTGGTCTTGATGTAGATTATCAAAAAATCCCTGTGGAAGAGTTTGCCGAACAACATGCCGGTAAATTTGATGTAGTTACCTGTTTGGAAATGTTAGAGCATGTGCCCGATCCAAGTTCTATTATTAAAGCTTGCGCCAAACTGGTCAAACCCGGTGGCCAGGTATTTTTCTCCACCATTAATCGCAACCCAAAATCTTACTTATTTGCTATTGTTGGTGCAGAATATATACTCAAACTTTTACCTCAAGGCACGCACGACTGGGATAAATTCATCCAACCCGCTGAGATGGATGAATGGGCAAGACACTCAAATTTATCACTAAAAGGTATGATTGGAATGACTTACAATCCTTTTACTAAAGTCTATAAACTAGAAGATGATGTCAGTGTTAACTACCTTTGTCACTACAGCAATTAGTCTTGTGTCAAATCTATATTATTGACTTATAATATAGATTATAGTATAATGCGCATTATGAAAAAAATATTAGCCATCACTCTACTTACCTCAACGCTATCAGCGCAAGCATTATCGCCAAATGAAATGTTAGTGGTGGTTGGTGCTGTTAAGTACTACAATGAAAATTGTGCAGGCTTGAACCACAATGGTGTTAAGCAAATGAACAAAGGCTTAAAAAGATTTAAGATGGATGAAACACCTATACCGATCTTAGAGCAAAATCCGTTGGCGATTTCTGGTTATCAAACCGCTGTAAAATTTGGCTGCATGGGCACCAAGCGTGAAGCGCATAAAGCAGGTTACGGCGAATATATCAACTAACTTTAGAACGTTGTATTGTATTCATCTGAATCGTTCTGATCCTCAACACCTAATTCCAACACCACAAAAGCCACTGCATTGTATTTTTCATCAGACAAGCTCAAGTGCGCATGTTTAATGTTTTTACCCAATAGATATAAACGTAATTTCTCACTAGGAATAAAATACGGCTTACCGCTGTCATTGTTACGTACTGTCAAATCTTGAAAGCTAACAATCTTACCAATGCCTGTTCCTAACGCTTTGGCAAAAGCCTCTTTTGCAGCAAAACGCTTGGCACAATAGGATGCGCTATCGCCTTTGTTGGCAAACAATAACTGCTCATGTTCAGACAAAACCCTTCTAACAAAACCTTCTTTATTTTTGGTGAGTATGTGTTCAACACGTTCAATGTTAATAATATCAGTACCTACGCCGTAGATCATGATCTAGCACCTAGCATTAAATCTTTCATCTCTTGTGTTGCTGCTGCAAGACCAATAAATACAGCTCTAGCAATAATGGAATGACCAATATTAAGCTCTACAATCTCAGGCAACTCAGCGATTGCTATGGTATTTTCCATGGTCAATCCGTGGCCAGCATTCACTTGTAAACCAATCGAATGTGCGTAAGTTGCCATGGCTTTAATACGCTCAAATTCGGCCGCTTGATCATCGCCCATAGCATCGGCATAATGGCCAGTATGAAGTTCAATCACCGGTGCGCCACATTCTTTAGCAGCATCAATTTGATCTTTTTTTGCATCAATAAAAAGCGATACAATGACTTTTGATTCGGCTAATTGTGAACAAACATCTGTCATTCTTGAGATCTGTCCAGCGACATCTAGTCCGCCTTCAGTGGTGAGTTCTTCTCGTTTTTCAGGCACTAAGCAACAATCTTGAGGTTTGATTCTTGCAGCAATCAGCACCATCTCATCCGTAGCGGCCATTTCAAGATTCATCTTGGTTGTTAGCTGATCACGCAAAATCTCAACATCACTGTCTTGAATGTGCCGCCTATCTTCACGTAAATGCAAAGTGATACTGTCAGCGCCAGATCTTTCACACAGTAAAGCCCCTTCAATGGGTGAAGGGTAGTTTGTGCCTCTGGCCTCTCTAATGGTGGCGATATGATCAATATTAACGCCTAAAAAAATACTCATAAATTAACTCAATTTTTGGTAAAAAATAACTCGCGACTTTTTAATGGCTTATTACCCAACAACACATTCAAACGCTGTCGATTTAAATTACGACAGGCTTTTAATTGCTGCTTGTTGGGTGTTGTATCTAAGCACTCAGATAATAATAAATTTAATAAATTTCCCGATATTTTACCATCGGCTTGCTGAGAAAACCCAAGCTGAGGCTGATAGCTATAATTTTTATCTGTTTGGATTAAATCACCATCGACATCAACAGCATAATCCAGTCCGTAACCCAATTCTGACAAGAGATTATTTTCAAAAATTCTTAGTAGCCAATACTGATGTTGCTGATCCGAATCATTCATTTGAGTCACAAACTGCTGATACAACTCAAAAATTTGAGGATGAGGATCATGCTCATGAATCAGTCGTGTAATCAGCTCATTCACATATAGACACAAAATAAGTGCCTCGCCTTTGATTTGCCTAGGCACATCCTCTACCTCCCAATGGGTGAGTGTTTTAAGCTCACCCTTGCCTGCATAAGAGATACGCAAATGTTGAAACATCTGAATATTGGCTTTTGCTTGACGAACCCCTCTACCAATTAGACGGATTCTGCCGTGATCTAGGGTTAAAAAATCTAACAACAATGAGTTGTCTTTGTAAGCTCTCCGATGAATCAAAAAAGCGGGTGTTAGCTCAACTCTAGCCATTTAACAGTTTCTCCCAAGCCTTGCTTGGGAGTTAATCGTAACCCAGTGAAGCTAAAGCACGCTTATCATCCGACCAACCGGTTGAAACCTTAACCCATAACTTAAGGAAAACTTTTCTATCTAAAAATCCTTCAATACTTTTGCGCGCCTCTGTTCCAATTATTTTAAGCATCTCGCCTTTGTTGCCAATCACAATATTTTTTTGCGAAGCTTTATCAACCAATATCCTGGCTGAAATTCTTTGCATTTTTCCGTCTAGCTCATATTGTTCAATCTCAACGGTTATATCATAAGGTAGCTCATCTTCTAAATGACGCATCAGCTTCTCACGAATAAACTCAGCCACAATGAATTTTTCAGAACGATCAGTAATAAAGTCAGGATCAAAAATCATTTCTTGCTCTGGCAAATGTTTGAGAATTAGTTCTCTAAGCGCCTTAGTGTCATTTTTTTTAAATGCTGAGAGCGGAAATAATTCCGTCGGCTGGTATTTTTGCCCTATTTTTTCTAAGAATGGTAGCACTTCTTGCGCTATTTTTAATTTGTCAATTTTATTAACACATAAAATAACCGGTACATCAACTTGGGATACATGCTCTAATACTCGCGCATCCTCTTTGGTCCATTTACCCGTTTCAACCAGCCAAAGAATTATGTCTACATCTTTGATACTTGAACTGGCTGCTCGATTCATATAAGAGTTAATGGCTTTCTTATTACCCATGTGAATACCTGGCGTATCCACAAAAACCATTTGATAATTATCACGTGTATCAATCGCATGAATGCGATGGCGTGTGGTTTGAGGGCGATGCGAAGTGATGGACAGCTTTTGCCCAATCAACTCGTTAACCAATGTTGACTTGCCCACATTGGGACGCCCAATAACGGCAATAAAGCCTGACTGAAAACTCATAAGCTTGTTAATTTATCTAATAAAATTTGAGCACACAACTGCTCTGCTCTTTTAATGCTTTTAGCAGATTGTTCAATTTGCATAGCTTGGTCTTGCAAAGAGCAGTTCACGGTAAACACGGCATTATGGTCCTTGCCAACGGTTTTAACTAATTCGTATTTTGGCAATGTGTTACTGCGCTTTTGCAAGTACTCTTGTAATTTTGTTTTAGGATCCTTAAGGGAATCGTTCGGATTAATATCATCTAGTAAGTCATGGTATAAATCTAAAATAACGGTATTAACTGTTTCAAAATCTGAATCTAAAAGCACGGCGCCAAAAATCGCCTCAACTGCGTCTGCCTGTATTGATTCACGCTTAAATCCACCACTTTTCAATTCGCCAGAACCTAAAATAAGTATGTCGGATAATTCAAGTTTTCCAGCAAGTTGCGCCAATGTTTGCCCTCTAACTAGGTGAGATCGTAAACGAGATAACTTACCTTCATCAACATGATCAAAGCGTTTATAAAGCTCACGAGAAATCACCACCCCTAAAATACTATCCCCTAAAAACTCTAAACGTTCGTTGTTGTTGCTCCCCATAGAGCGATGCGTGAGCGCTAACTTTAATAAAGCAGCATCTTTAAATTGATAATTAATTTTTTGCTGTAATTTATTCATTACTTTGTATTGGGTTTTGATGCATTTAATGTGTTTATAATTAGCGCTATTATAAACCTAAACCAATAATTCTCATGTTTTGGCAAGAAGATATTAAAGAAGAACATTTTACGCTTCCTGACGATGTGCAAGATGCTGTGTTCAATATTCATTCTAAAGTATTACCGATTGATCATGCCTATTTACTTTCGCAAGCATTGCTTAGTGAATTCCCCTGGTTGGCCGAAGTAAACGCAGGTATTCATGATATTAGCGTGGCTGATGGCAACGGCTGGGAGCAAGATCACGAGTCTGGATTTTACTACCCTTCTAAGCGCTCAAAATTAAGCATACGCATCCCCAAAGATAAATTAAGTGAGATTGGCTCACTGGCTGGAAAAACGCTCGATTTGGGTGAATATCAAATCAAAATCGTAAAGGCATTAGAGCCAAAGCTTATGAGCGATATGCAGATTGTGTTTGCCAAATATGTGGCTTGTGATTCACAACTAGATGAAAATGAATTTTTAGAAGTTTCTTTCAATCAATTAAAAACGTTAGGTATTCACCCTAAAAAGATGATGGCAGGTTTAGAAAGGAAAATTACCACCCCTGATGGCATCATTCATACACGCTCTTTAATGGTGGCCGACTTGAGAAAATCAGAGTCTGTCAAGCTACAAGAGCAAGGTATCGGCGAGCATCGCCTATTGGGTTGTGGACTATTTGTACCGCAAAAAGGCATTGAAAGTGTCGATGCAGTTTAACAAGAAACACAATCTTGCATTAAGCTCACTTTAGTATTACAATCAAATCATCTATCAACATATTCACTAGGGAGAGGTATGCGAATTTTATTCCTAATTGTTTCTTTATTGTTCTTTCAGCCTTCACTTGCAGCGCCTGAGGTTAAAGAAGGCGACTACTTTGGCGCCAAAGTTGTTGACGTATTGCCTGACTGGTTTAAAACCACATTCATGGATTTTTCTGAAGACTTAGAAGAGGCTACCGATGAAAATAAGCATGTGATGATTTACTTCCACCAGAACGGTTGCCCTTATTGTGCAAAACTGGTGGAAGATAACTTTAGCGATGAAGCCATTATTGCCAAATTACAAAAAGATTTTGATGTCATTGAAACCAACATGTGGGGTGACAGAGATTTGGTTGATTGGACCGGTAAAGAATTTAGCGAAAAAGAATTTTCAGCCTTTATGAAAGTACAATTTACCCCTACCATCCTATTCTTAAACTCTAAAGGTAAAATCGTACTTCGACTAAACGGTTATCAATCCATCGATAAAATGCACGCTACGCTTGATTACATTTCTAAAAAAACTTACTTTAATCAATCTTATGCAAGCTATATTAACAGCCTAAAAAAAGACAAATCTGGCACGCTTAACGCTCACCCTATTTTCGAATCTGGCCCGCATATGTTGTCACGTAGTGAACGCTTTCCAGCGCATAACTATTTAGCAGTTTTCTTTGAAGAGCCTAATTGTCCTGAGTGTGATGTTTTTCACCAAACACTGATGCAGCTTGATCAAACCAAAGATCTATTTAAATCAATGCAGGTAGTGCAGCTCAATGCCTTGTCAGACGAAAAACTCATCACCCCATCAGGTAAACGTACAACCGCATCACAGTGGTATGACGACTTAAAACTTACCTATAAACCAGCCGTTGTTTTCTTTGACAAACAAGGAAAAGAAATTATTCGCAAAGACGCTTTCTTTAAAGAATACCACTTCACTGGCATTATTGAATATGTCGCCACCGAAGGCTACAAGCACCAATCAAACTTCCAACGTTACCTTGAAGAGCGCTCAGATAAACTTCGTGCTAAAGGTGTTACGGTAGACATCTGGAAATAGGTATATCTACTTCTTAATATATTTAACTTCAACGCGTCGATTTCCAGGGTTATCTGGATCATCAAACTTATGTTCTGAATGCCCCACGCCATAAGTTTTCAATCTATCTGTATTAATTGAATAATTAGCAATTAAGTACTGTTTAACACTTTCGGCTCTTCTTTCTGATAACACTTGAGAGCATTCATCATGTGATGACCAACACTCTTTGGCAGAACTTTTATTATTGGTATATACGTGTTTAGAATCAATACAAACACCAGCTAAACCACCCTTGCCTGAAACATGCCCTACTAATTCAAAACTACCTTCTATCAATGCATCAGACGTTAAAACTGCACCCAATTTATTTAGCTCGCGCTTAGCAGCTTCTTTTAATTTCCAATGATTGCCTTCGAACACAATATCAAAATCCACAAAATGCACTTGTTGAATCACTTTGATAATCTCTATTACCTCTGCTTTGATTTTTTCTTGTTCAGCAACTTCATCTTTAGTTTTCGACTGAAAAAACACCTTGCTTGATGAATTGTTGCCTTCAAGTAAACGAATCACTGTGTTTGTTATTTGCTCTTTGCTTTGTTGCGTCTTCGCATCACAGTTATTACCCAAAATAGCTGCTATTAAGATATCAACATCACTACGATTCAAATTCGCAACAAGCAAGCCTGAATTAACAATATCAGTAAATGTTTTTAAACGCTGAGAAGTTGGCTGTGACAACAATAAACCACTCACTTGATCAATAGTCATCTCAGTTGTAATGTATCCATGTTTTAACAAATACACAACGAAGTTTTCCTTACTTTGCAACATGCGAACAACAGTATCAAACTCTTTTTTAATAACTTTATTTTTAATCTCTTCTTCAGATAGCGCAACAAATTGATCAAAGTAATTTTTCTTAATTAAATTCTCGCCTGATAAGATTTTTATCACCTGGTTGGTAAATTTCACATCATTTGAATCAGTCAGCTCAATCACCGATGATTCACTAATACCGGATTGTATTAAGTCATAGTCCGCCATATACTTAACAAGATTAATTCGATTGGTAATATCCTTTAATAATGCCAACGCATCATCAACACTCAGTGGTGTTTTAATATATGACTTTGCCGTAGCATTATTACCTAACAACACACGAATTGCATTATCACGGTATTGGTAGGATTGACTCCTCATATAACTACCCCTATCCTTTAGTTCGCCAAGGATGGTGAGTGTTTGGCTGATGTTTAAATTACGATCAAATAAACCTTTATCAGCCTTTTCCTTTATTGTTTCGGAGTGTGCTGTTAAAGAAAATATAGTTATTATTAGTATAAAAAGTTTTGAAATATTTTTCATAATTTAATCTCGTTATTGTTTA
>OFBX01000004.1_pt1 | contig 42650 bp, 47 predicted proteins | sample 1520741 | NCBI WGS metagenome assembly OFBX01 (sample SAMEA3696450, study PRJEB22514) | metagenome | biome: water; feature: marine; material: hydrothermal vent | place: Pacific Ocean | collected 2014-08-16 | depth 1514 m | reverse complement strand
CACCCTTATAGATAGACTGCTCTTTACCAAAGCAAACCCATCATCTTCAATATTTCTATTATTTCTAAAATACCCTCCTCAACACCACTGTTTTTAAGCAAAAACCCTACTAATAGACCATTAAGCACCTTAAATTAAGGCCTCTTTAGCTGTTTTTGGCCATTTTTGAGTATTTTTATTGGGTTTTTCGGGTCGTTTTGAATATTTTCAAACTTTTATTATTATACGAATTGTTGTCTTAGTAGGGTGTGTAGAGATACTTGTGGCTTTTTTGCAAATATATATTAGAATATTATTGACTTCTAATATAGTTGGCGTATAATGCACACCTATCAAGACGGCTCAAGTCTGATACTTAAAACATCCCAATAATGAGGGTGTTAAATTTAAAAACAATTAATCTAGGAGATTAACATGAAAAAAATTATCGCTATCGCTACTTTAGTAGCTGCTACATCAGCTTCAGCTGGTTTCTTTGGTAACAACGGTTCTAACGACTTCGGTCCTTTTAACGGTTCTAACAACTGGGGTCCTTTCGATTCAGGTTCTAACATGGGTCCATTTACTGGTGGAAACAACATGGGTCCATTTACTGGTGGAAACAACATGGGTCCTTTCGACGGTGGTTCTAACATGGGTCCTTTTAACGGCGCTCAAAACTGGGGTCCTTTCCAGGGTGGTAACAAGTGGTTGAACAACACTGACTTCGGTTTAAACTTTGACACTAAGAACTCTACTGACACTAACGCTTCTGGCGCTGCTGACGGTTCTGCAACTGGTGTTGCTGATGCTAACGCTAAAGGTACTGCTGATGCATACGCTAAAGGCGCTGCTGATGCATACGCTAAAGCTCAAGCTGACGCTTACGCTAAAGGTTTTGCTGATGCACAAGCTACAGGTACTGTAACTGAAGTTGCTAAGTAATTTATTACTTAACCTTGCTAGCATCGTCTAGTGGACTAAGCCTCGCTTAGACCGCTAAACAAGCCAAGCTAAAACCACCCGAGAGGGTGGTTTTTTATTGGGCGATTGTAAATTTAAAATGTATAAATATGATGTAAAAATTACCATCAATTCTACATTGGTAGCTGCTACATCAGCCTCAGTTGACTATCATTAAAATGTGTATGATTGGAACAACGATGCTATTGCAACCGTAGTCAAAACAACGACTGTCGTTGCCAAACCGGTTATTTCTAAGCAGCCGATGCTTGCTTAATAACGGCAACTTTGGATACAACCCATACCATGTTATGGGTCCTCGGGGGATGATGGAATAAATGAGCAATGTTATTGACTGAATAAACAATGCGTTAAATTAAAAGCCACAATGATTTGTGACTTTTAATATTACTATTTATTTGAGGCAATATGGATTCTTTAGTATCGAAATTAATCGCGCTATCATTTGGGGTTGTGTTGTTGCTAGCATTAGTATTACTGACTATTACTATATAAATCGTTTGATTTTTTTCTATAAAAAAAGGCGCTTTCGCGCCTTTTTTATTTGCTTAAGTTTTGTACTAGCCTTTCATTTGGGCCGCTACTTCTTCTGCAAAGTTTTCTTCTTTTCTCTCAATGCCTTCGCCTACTTCAAAACGGATGAAAGACTTAACTTCAGCCCCATTTGATTTTGCAAGTGCACCTACAGTTGTGTCAGGATCTTTAACAAAAGCTTGACCATAAAGCGTTACTTCGTTTACAAACTTTTTCATGCGCCCAACAATCATTTTCTCGATGATGTTGTCTGGCTTGCCAGATTCTCTTGCTTGCTCGACAAAAATAGCTTTCTCTCTTTCTAAAAGATCAGCACTTAGTTCGTCTTCGGTGACACACTCAGGGCGTGTTGCCGCAACATGCATAGCAATGTCTTTAGCTAGCGCTTCATCACCACCCTCTAGGATGGCTAATACTGCGATACGTTCACCGTGCTTGTAAGCACCAATAATGCCATTACCACTAACAGTGACAGTTTGTACGCGTCGAATAGCAATGTTCTCACCAACTTTAGCGATAATGTCTTCTCTAGACTTCTCTAACGAATCACCGTTGTCTAATGTTTGAGTTAAAAACTCGTCAATGTTGACAGGGGTTGTCTTAAGCGCTAACGCACCTAAGGCATCAACAAAACCAATAAAGGCATCGCCTTTAGTAACAAAGTCAGTCTCAGAGTTAACCTCTAAGATGGTTGCTGTTTTTCCATCATCACTGATGTTAACTTTAACAAGACCTTCTGCAGCGATACGGCCTGATTTTTTAGCAGCTTTAGCAGCACCCGATGTACGCATAAGGTCAATCGCTGCCTCCATATCACCATTGGTTTCTGTTAGAGCTTTCTTGCAGTCCATCATGCCTGCACCGGTTCTTTCTCTTAATTCTTTAACTGAAGCGGCTGTAATTGCTGCCATAAGTGTCTCCTATGTGTATTGCACTCACCGTTGTAGGAAAGCGCTTTAATATGTGCTTGTCTTATGTAAGCTTTTCAATCATTTGAGCTTTAGTATCACTAGCGTTAACTTCAACACCTTGAGTGCTTGCATAATCAGCTAGCTCTGCTTTTTTCATTGCATTAAGTGCTGTTTTGCCAAGCTTTTCTGCTTCAGCAGGCGCTTTTTCAGCAACGGCTTTTTTAGCAGGAGCTTCTTTAGTCTCTTCTTTAGGTGCTACTACAGTTTCAGTTTTTGCTTCTTCTTTCTTAGCGGCAGGCTTTTTAGCAGGTGCTTTCTTAGCAGGTGCGGCTTTAGTCTGTGTGCCGGCAGCAGCCTTCGCTTCTAAAACGGCGTTAGCAATCTCTCTAGCGTAGAAACCAATGGCTCTGATTGAATCGTCATTGCCAGGAATAACGTAGTCAATACCTTCTGGATTATGATTGGTGTCTACAATACCAATAAGCGGTAAGTGAAGCTTTTGCGCTTCTTTAATAGCATTTTTTTCATGACCAATGTCAATAACAAAAACCACATCAGGAATGCCGCCCAAGTCTTTAATACCACCTAAACTGCGTTCTAATTTTTCCATTTCACGCGTCATCATTAGCGCTTCTTTTTTACCAAATTGGGTAAAGTTTTCTTCGGCTAAAAACTCAAGATCTTTTAAGCGCTTAATAGAAGCCTTAATAGTCTTGTAGTTTGTCATCATGCCGCCTAACCAGCGGTGATTTACGTATGGCATGCCACAACGAATCGCCTCTTCCTTGATGATATCAGTAGCAGCTCTCTTGGTGCCAACGAATAAGATCGAACGACCTGCAGCCGCTGTTTTTGATGCAAAATTCAGCACATCATTAAACATGGGCAGGGTTTTTTCTAGGTTGATGATATGCACACCATTGCGAGTGCCATAGATGTAGCGCTCCATTTTTGGGTGCCAAAAACGGCTACGGTGACCAAAGTGTACACCAGCCTCTAACATTTTCTTCATGGACGTTTTTGCCATAATATTTTCTCCGGGGTTAATAAAGAATGCTGATTTCAGTCAACTTCTTTCTTCCACAGCTTCTGCTAGCCAACCCTTTATTTTGCAAAAGGGCACCCTGACTAACATGTCAAGCTGTGTGATACATTAAAACAAGTTGGGCGCCCATTATTGTAACTGGACGCCCAACTCAACTTTTTGATTTTTTATTACTTAGAAAGTAACTAAAATCGTAAAACGCATTATTATACCGCAGCAGTGTTGATACGACAAGCCTATGCGTTAATCATCTTATGCTTTTGCGAGCTCTGCACGCATTGCATCAATAGTGGCCTTGTAATCATCAGTACTGAAGATTGCAGAACCAGCAACAAACGTATCAGCGCCTGCTTCAGCCACTTCGCGAATGTTGTCAATTTTGACACCACCATCAATCTCTAAACGAATGTCTCTACCGCTAGCATCAATCAGCTTGCGCACTTGACGACATTTTTCTAAGGTGTGTGGAATAAATGATTGTCCACCAAAACCAGGGTTAACTGACATGAGTAAGATCATATCTACTTTATCCATGACATTGTCTAGCACGTGTAAAGGTGTGGCTGGGTTAAACACCAAGCCAGCTTTACAACCGCTTTCTTGAATCATGCCGAGAGTTCTATCGATATGCTCAGAAGCCTCTGGATGAAAAGTAATGTATGAAGCGCCTGCGGCCACAAAATCAGGAATGATTCTGTCAACCGGCTTCACCATTAAATGCACATCAATTGGTGCTGTTACGCCATGATTTCTAAGTGCTTCACACACCAATGGACCAATGGTTAGATTAGGTACGTAGTGGTTGTCCATTACGTCAAAGTGAACGATGTCAGCACCATCACGTAGAACGTTATCAACTTCTTCACCTAGTCTAGCAAAGTCAGCAGCTAAGATAGAAGGTGCGATAAAATTAGATTGTTTCATTTTTCTCTCCTGTTTTTAAATTCAATTATATAAGGGTTGTTACTCAAAGGTTAGTAAGCTAGTGCCCGTCATTTCATCCGGCTGTTCGACATCCATCATTGTCAACAATGTTGGCGCAATGTCAGACAAAGAGCCTGTGCCAGGTTCGGCAATTGTGGCAGCGCGAGTACTAACAAAAAGTAACGGCACCAAGTTGTTGGTGTGTGCCGTATGTACTTCACCCGTTTCTGGATTGACCATTTGTTCTGCATTACCATGATCAGCGGTGATTAACATCTCACCATTAATTTCATGCATGGCTTGGTAGACGATACCCAAGCAAGCATCAACCGCTTCAACGGCTTTAATAGCAGCATCGAGTTTGCCAGAGTGTCCAACCATATCGGTGTTGGCAAAATTACAAATAATGAGATCGTATTTTTGGCTTTCAATGTGCTCTACCAGCTCGTCTGTAAGTTCAAAAGCACTCATTTCTGGTTTAAGGTCGTAAGTGGCCACATCAGGCGATGGAATCAAAACCCGGTCTTCGCCATAAAAAGGGCTTTCAACACCACCGTTAAGGAAAAAAGTGACATGGGCGTATTTTTCAGTCTCTGCAATTCTAAGTTGAGTCATGCCTAAGTTAGACAGGTATTTGCCCAATACGTTGTTTAGCTTGGTTGAAGGATAAGCCGCCGGCAAGTTAAAATCTTTTTTGTATTCAGTCAAACAAACAAATTGAGTTGGCACGAAGGTTCCACGTGAAAACCCTTGGAAATTTTCATCAAAAAATGCTTGGGTGATTTGTCGAGCACGATCTGCACGGTAGTTCATAAAGATAAGTACGTCGCCTTTTTTGATTTTGGTTGGTGCTTTAATCACGGTGGATTGCACAAACTCATCGGTTTCACCGCGTTCATAAGCCATATCAATTGCATCAACGGCAGACTGGGCTAAAAATTTCCCCTTGCCTTTGGCGATAAGTTCATAGGCGCAGCGTACACGAGCCCAGCGGTTGTCACGGTCCATTGAAAAGTAACGACCAATGACGCTGGCAATTTCACCAATACCAATTTCACTAATTTTGTCTTCTAATGTTTGTATGTATTTTTTTGCGCTTTTTTGCGCACAGTCTCGACCATCAACAAAAATGTGTAAGTACACTTCTTTGCACTCATGTTTTTTGGTCATTTCCAACATAGCATGGATTTGTTCTTCATGTGAATGAACACCACCATCTGACAATAAGCCCATAATATGAACGGCTTTGTTGTTGTCATTGGCGTATTCTAGTGAATTTTTTAAAATGGGGTTTCTAAGGAAGTCGCCATTTTTAATTTCATTGTGAATGCGGGTAAAGTCTTGTTTAACAACACGACCTGCACCTAAATTCAAATGACCAACTTCTGAATTGCCCATTTGTTCACCAGGCAGACCCACTTCTTTGCCGCTGGTGCTGATTAAAGAATGAGGAAAGTCTTCGTTAAATTGATCCCATACCGGGGTTTTGGCCTGGGCGATTGCGTTGTTTTCAACAACATCAGAGTGCCCCCAGCCGTCAAGAATAATGAGTAATTTGGTTTGTTTTTTAGCGATCATTGACTAGGTTTGTTGAGGGTTAAACATTAAATAAGAAGTGTACCACATCGCCGTCTTGGACAATGTATTCCTTGCCTTCTGAACGTAGTTTACCTACTTCTTTGGCGCCTTTTTCACCACCATACTGAATAAAATCATCAAAGGCAATCGTTTCAGCACGAATAAAGCCCTTTTCAAAATCACCATGAATTTTACCTGCCGCTTGTGGCGCACTATCACCAGCATTAATGGTCCAAGCACGAACTTCTTGGACGCCAGCAGTAAAGTAGGTTTGTAGACCCAGTAGGGCATATCCAGATTTAATCAGACGATCTAAACCAGATTCGCTTTGACCCATCTCTGACAAAAACTCTTGCTTTTCTTCAAGCTCAAGTTCAGAGATTTCAGCCTCAATATCAGCGCAAATTGCCACCACTTGTGCGCCTTCTGCTTTGGAAAAATTAGCCACAACATCGAGATGAGGGTTGTCATTAAACCCTTCTTCGCTGACGTTGGCAACGTAGAGCACAGGCTTAATGGTTAACAGCTGGAAGCCTTTGAGTAGTTTGAGCTCCTCCTCATCGTAAGATAGCGTTCTTGCGCTATCACCCGCTTCAAGAGTTGGTAATATTTTTTCTAATAAATCTCTAAGAGGTAGTCCGTCTTTCTGGCCAGACTTGGTATTTTTAACGGCTTTTTGATAAAGTTTTTCAACCGCGGCTAGATCAGCCAACACAAGCTCAGTGTTAATGATTTCAATATCATCGAGCGGCGATATTTTGCCGGCAACATGGATAATGTCTTCGTCTTCAAAACAACGAACCACATGAACAATAGCATCGGTTTCGCGAATATTAGTCAAAAACTGGTTGCCCAATCCTTCCCCTTTCGATGCGCCTTCTACCAAGCCGGCAATGTCGACAAACTCCATGGTAGTGGGCAGGATCTTTTCAGGATTGACGATATCAGCCAGTTGTTGTAGGCGTTTATCATTGATGGGCACGATGCCTACATTCGGCTCAATTGTACAAAATGGATAGTTAGCAGATTCAATGCCTGCCTGAGTTAGCGCATTAAAAAGGGTTGATTTTCCGACGTTGGGCAGGCCAACAATACCACATTTAAATCCCATTTTTTATCCTTGTGTATGCAATGTTTTCATGGCGGGCTCAATATCGCCTTTAACCACTTGCTCAATAATATTTAACGAATTAACCAGGGCTGTTTGTATTGGCTCAACCTCTGATTTATTAGGCGTATGCAAAACAAAATCAGCCACTTTTGACCTATCACCCGGGTGACCAATGCCAATTCTTAATCGGTAAAAATCATTACTGTTAAGCGCTTTAATAGTATCTCTAAGGCCGTTATGACCCCCGTGCCCTCCGCTAAATTTGATTCGAGCGACACCGGGGTTGAGATCTAACTCATCATGTGCAATCAGAATTTCATCAGCGTTAATTTGGTAGAATTTGGCAATACTTTGAATTGATTGACCCGAGCGGTTCATATAAGTATTTGGTTTTAGTAGGCGCAGGTTTGACCCCGCAATATTAACTTGCGCTACCTCACCAAAAAACTTGGTTTCTTTTTTGAAAGGACCTGAGTATAAATGCGCAAGCGCATCACAAAACCAAAAACCAACATTGTGGCGATGAGGCTGATAGTCTTTGCCTGGGTTACCTAGGCCAACAATCAGTTTAATCGCCATAATGTTTTAGCTCAAATTAAGAATCTGAATCGTTTTTCTCAGCATCTCCGCCTTCAGCAGACTCATCGCCTTCATCGCCTTCAGCTTCAACAATTTCTTCTTCGACTTCTTCAGCCATTAGTTTCGCTTCTTGAACAGCAACAACGCTTTGGTCGTGCGCTTCGATATCACCATGTGTGAGCGCAGTAAGGGTTACACCTTCTGGCATATTAAGGCCAGTTAAGCTAATGTGATCACCGATAGCAAGATTACTAATGTCGACTTCAATGCCATTCGGCATATCTGCTGGCAGACAAGAAACTTCAACAGCATTAATAAACTGGTTAAGAATAGCGCCTAGACGAATTTCTTCGTTGTCATCAGAGCCAGTAAAGTTCAGTGGAATACTGGTAACAATAGCTTGCTTCATGTTAATACGTAATAAATCAACATGAGTAACGGTGTTTTTAGCAGGGTGGCGCTGTAAGTCTTTAATAATAACAGGCTCTACTTTTTTATCAATCGACAAATCTAAAACTGACGTGAATGCATCGTCGTTTTCTAATAGATGTGTGATCTCGTGTATGTTTAGTGAAATTGCACTAGGTTCTTTGCCTGCACCGTAAACGATAGCAGGTAATTTCTCTTCACGACGCAGGCGGCGGCTCGCACCTTTGCCCTGGTCATCTCTTGTTGTTGCATTAATGATCATGCCCATTTTGACTCTCCAAAAAATAAAAAAACACCACCAATTGGGTGTTATATAAACTAAAAATAAAACTAACTATATAAACAATATGCTTTGCGACCAAACATATCGAGGTGATAATTTTACCCGAAAATAGAGCTAAAGAAAACGTTATCTAGACTTGATCCAGAACACCAAGCCAACTGCTGCACTGACACCACTAGCCAACCATAAAGCATTGGTAGCTAAAACACCTGAAAGGATGACCAGTGCCCCTGCAAAAATAGCCGATGTTTGTTTGTTGGCGTTGTCTTTTAGTTGTTTAACAATTGAATCTGTTTGTTGGGTGTATAGGCCAGACAGGTCTTTCATTTTGTCGAGTTTCTTTAGAGCACTAATGGCTAGTGCCGGCAATTCTGGAATGTCTTTTAACAGTTGTGGCGCTTGTTCTTTGAGTTTTTCAAATGTGTTTTTCATGCTGTATTTCTCTTTGACTAAGTCTTCTAAAAAAGGTTTTGCTGTTGCCCATAAATCAAGTTGTGGGTAAAGTTGTCTACCCAACCCTTCAATGTTCAATAAGGTTTTGTCTAATAATAACAGTTGTGGCTGAACAGTGATATCAAAATTTTTCGCCTCAGCCATCAAGTCCATCAGTACTTGTCCAAAGGAAATCTCACCTAAAGACTTTTCAAACATAGGTTCGCAGATTCTACCGATGGCTTTTTCAAAGGCGGCCACATCGGTACTAGCACTTGCCCAGCCTGATTCAATGTAAGCACGGGCCACACCGTGATAATCATGATTAAAGAATGCTAAAAAGATGTCGGCAAGAAAGTCTTTATCGGTTTCGGTAAGTGTACCCATAATGCCAAAATCAACACCAATATAGTTGCCATCAGCACCGATAAAGATATTGCCAGGGTGCATATCAGCATGAAAGAAGTTGTGCTTAAATACCTGAGTAAAAAAGATAATGACACCCTCTTCAGCCAACCTTTTAAGGTCGACATTATCAGATTTAAGTTGTGCGATATTGCCAACGGGCGTGCCGTAAATACGTTCGGTAGTTAAGATGTTTTCGCTACACAAATCCCAGTGTACTTTTGGCACATAGAGCAAGTTTGAATTTTGAAAATTTTGTCGTAGTTGTGAGGCGTTGTTAGCCTCATTAAGCATGTTTAGTTCGTTTAAGATAATAGCTTCAAATTCTGCAACAATCTCTAAAGGACGTACTTTTTCACTCATTGGGTGTCTACTAATCAATCTGGCCAAAGCGTACATCAGTGCAATATCGCGTTTAATGGTTTGATCAATGTTAGGGCGCACCACCTTAACCACAACGGCATCGCCATCATGTGTAATGGCAGTGTGCACTTGGGCAATGGAGGCTGAGGCAAGCGGCGATTGGTCAAACTCTTTGAATAATTGCTCTGTGCTATCGCCCAGAGATTGTTCAATCATGCGTTTGGCTTCGGCCGGATCAAAGGCAGGGCAGCTGTCTTGCAGTTTGGCTAGTTCATCGCCAATATCATCTGGCAATAAATCTCGTCTGGTAGAAAGTGTTTGCCCAAATTTAATAAAAATTGGTCCTAGTTCTTCTAGTGCTAAACGAATGCGTTCACCACGCGTGTATTGCTTTACCGGAAAGTAATGCCAGGGGATTAAATATAAAAGTGGCTTAAAGCTTTTTAACAAAGGCGTAGACAGGACTAGGCTGTCTAATCGATAGCGCATTAAAATACGTGAGATAGCAATAAATCTGACCAAGTTACGCATCTGTTTAGGCGTCCTTGTTTTTAAATAATTTAGATTTTGTTGGCGCGATGAGCAAAGTAGTTAGTTCGTCTTTAAGTGCCTCTAACGGGTTGTCAGACGCTTTAAAACTTTTAGCCAGTTTTCCTATTTGATGGGCAACAATATCACCAGTGTATTTAGACAGCACTTCTTCGAAGTCGATGTCAATCTGTTGAAGTAGGTCGACTAATAATTGTGCGGTTTTAACATCACCATGAATGACGATTTTATCTTGTCGAAGCAATTCGGTTAAATCCTCACCTTGAAATAACGCTAAGAAAACACTAGATTTGAGTTTGATATCGACATCAGCGCCAGCACTTGTGTCTGTGGTGACAAAAATACGATCATTGGTACAGACAAAGTTGACGTTGATCGGCAAGTCTTCTAGAGCAAAGTACAATGTTTTTCCATTGAGCGCGCTTAGGTCTGCATTGCCTTGATCGATTAAATAGTTTAAGGCTTGTTCAAGCACAAAGTGTTGCATGGGGCTTAAACCTTAATGCCCTTGTGTAAAGCAACAATGCCGCCCGATAGGTTGTGATACTCGCAGAAACCAAAACCCGCGTCCAATACCATAGACTTTAGTGTTTCTTGATCAGGGTGTTTGCGAATAGATTCGGCTAAATATTGATAAGATTCTTCGTCATCAGCAATCATACCACCGAGTTTTGGCATGACGCTGAATGAGTAAAAATCATAGAATTTTTTCAAAAATTCAGAGTCGGTTTTTGAAAACTCTAAAATTAATAAACAACCACCTGGTTTGAGAATACGATGCATTTCTTTGAGTGCTTGATCTTTATCAGTGACGTTTCGAAGGCCAAAGGCAATACTAACACAATCAAAAGTGTTGTCTGCAAATGGAATTTGTTGTGCATTAAGCTGGACAAACTCCACGCCAAAAATACCGTTGTTGATTAGATTCTTTCTGCCTTCGTCAAGCATGGCGGCGTTAATATCACTCAGAACAACCTGCCCGGCATCACCAACTTTTTTTCTAAACTCAATGGCCAGATCACCGGTTCCACCCGCAATGTCTAACACCTTGTCTCCGGCCTTAACATTGCTTGAGGCAATGGTATAGCGCTTCCACAAACGGTGTGCACCAAACGAAAGTACATCGTTCATGAGGTCGTACTTACTAGCTACCGAGTCAAAAACACCCCTAACCAAGCTTTGCTTGTCGTCAGTGGCAACATCTTTAAAACCAAAATGTGTCGTCTTATTCATGCTTGATTTGAGTTATTTACTTGGGTATTTTCTAAAATCTAAACCAGTGTAGATTTGTGTTGGTCTGAAAATACGATTATGGTGTACTTGCTCACGCCAGTGCGCTAACCAGCCTGCTGAACGTGCAACCGCAAAGATAGGGGTGAACTGGTCAATCGGCAGGTGTAGTATTTCTGCATACAAAATACCAGAATAGAAGTCAACATTTGGATAGACGCCTTTAGCAGATAGCAGGTCTTCACAAACGCGTTCTACCTCTAATGCAGTCTCGAAACGCTTAGACAGGGTGATACCTGTTTTGTTAACGTATTCTTCAATCATTTTTTGCAAAATAGTGGCGCGAGGGTCTTTGACGCTGTATTCGCGATGCCCCATACCCCAAATCACTTGTTTATTTTTTAGGCGGTTTTCAATGTAGCCACGTGCATTTTTGGCCTCACCAATCTCGTCTAACATGTTGAGCACGTCTTCATTGGCACCACCGTGTAGCGGTCCAGCTAAAGTACCAACAGCTGCCGACATGGCAGCAAATGGGTTGGTTAGCGTAGAGGCGGTCACCATGGCCGAGAAGGTTGAGGCGTTAATGGTGTGTTCGGCGTGCAAAATTAAGCAAGCATCAAACAGTTTAACAATATCGTCGCTGGGCTCTTTACCGCAAAGCATATGCAAGAAGTTTTGCGCATAGCCCATTGATGGATCGGGCGGTACCGGGTCGTAACCATTGCGTACGTTTTCCCACATAGAAACCAAGGTGGCTGTGGTTGATAAAATATGGATGAGTGCCACTTGCGTTACATCAGAATCAGGGGTTGCAGCCTTGGCTTCTGGATAGAAAGTTGCCATTGAAGCGATCGCCATTTGTAACACGTTCATCGGATGGCCCGTTGGTGGCAGTGACCACATCATCGTGCGGATGTTCGACTTTACGCGATAATGACTTTGCAACAAGCATCTAAACTCTGCAAGCTCTTCTTGGTTTGGTAATTCACCATGTAATAACAGCATTGAAGCTTCTTCGAAAGAAGAATTTTTGACCAGATCTTCAATGGAATAACCACGATAAGCTAAGATGCCATTTTCACCATCAATCGAAGAAATAGAAGATTCTGTTGCCGGAACGCCGGCTAAACCGGGGATATATTCAATCATACTGAGAACGATGAGCCACAACCACAAGTGGTTTTGGCATTTGGATTATGAATAATAAAGCGTGAGCCTTGTAAATCTTCAAGGTAGTCAACCGTTGCGCCAATTAAATATTGGTAACTCATTGGATCGACCACAAGGCGCACACCATTGTTATCAACTGTTGAGTCACCTTCTTTGTATTTTTCATCAAAAGTGAAGCCGTAAGAAAAACCAGAACAACCGCCACCCGTAATGTAGACGCGTAGTTTTAGCTCGTCATTTTTTTCTTCAACAATTAAGTCAGCTACTTTTTTAGCAGCAGAGTCGCTAAAAATAATATCAGCTTCTTCTAAAGCTTGTGCTGTTTCCATATTTATCTCCTTTAAGGCAGTAAGCCGATTTGCTCTAGGCCTAGTCCTTCATCTATATCGAACATAATGTTCATGTTTTGTATTGCTTGTCCTGCCGCGCCCTTAATCAAATTATCAATCACGGATGTCACCACTAGCTTACCACCCACTGCTTTTTGTGCGGCAATCTGACAGAAGTTGCTTGATTTAACATTGCGCGTTTCAGGCACAACGCCTGCGCCAAGGACAGTCACAAAGTGCTCGTCTTTATAGGCGGCTTCAAGTATTGATTGTACATCAACGTTAGCATCTAATAAGTCCACATAAATTGTGGATTCCATGCCACGAATCATTGGCACCAAGTGTGGAACAAAAGTTAAACCAATAGGCTTACCGCCGGCTAACAGGCTTAATTCTTGTTTGATTTCTGGGTAGTGACGATGGCCACTGACGCCATAAGCTTTAACAGACTCACTGGTCTCACATAGTAGCATTGCTTGGTTTGCGCCACGACCTGCGCCACTCACACCTGTTTTGGAATCAACAACAATGTTTGATAAGTCGATTAAGTTCTTTTCAATCAGTGGCTTAAGCGCCAATAGAACGGTGGTCGGGAAACAACCCGGATTGCCAATTAATTGCGCCTCTTTAATTTGCTCGCGATTGATTTCAGAAAGTCCATACACTGACGATGCAAGCAGATCATCTTGGAAATTTTCCAAACCGTACCACTGTGCATATTCGTCTTTATCGCGCAAACGGAAGTCTGGGCCTAAATCAATCACTTTAATGCCTTTGTCGATAAAAGTGCCCGCTGTTTCCATTGCAACACCATGTGGCGTTGCAAAAAAGACCACATCACACTTATCTAAGATCACATCATTGGGTGCTGTGAAGGCTAAATCTGTCTGCCCTGCTAAAGACGGAAAAAATTCACCAACAAGTTGCCCCGCTTCTGAACGAGAGCTGATAGCAATCACTTCTACTTGTGCATGGTTGTGCAATAGTCGAAGGAGCTCAACACCGGTATAACCCGTGCCACCAATAATGCCTGCTTTAATCATAGTCATTGCTCTTTAGTGAGAATCTCCGAGCATTTTTTCTAGGTAGTGGATGTTCATGCCGCCCTGACGAAAAGTCTCATCAGCCATAATACGGGCTTGTAACGGGATGTTGGTTTTGATACCATCAATCACCATTTCATCGAGTGCATTTTGCATTTTGACAATGGCGCCGAGTCGCGTATCAGCAAAGGTAATCAGCTTGCCAATCATTGAGTCATAATGCGGCGGCACTGTGTAACCGTTATAAACATGAGAATCTACACGCACACCTAGGCCACCAGCTACGTGGTATTGGGTGATTTTTCCGGGTGATGGCATAAAGTTGTTTGGGTCTTCGGCGTTAATGCGACACTCAATTGAATAGCCTTTGATTTCAACCTCGTCTTGGGTGAACGACAATGGTTGGCCATCAGCAATGAGTATTTGTTCGCGCACAATATCAATACCAGTAATCATCTCGGTCACTGGGTGCTCTACTTGAACACGAGTGTTCATTTCAATAAAGTAAAACTCGTCGTTTTCAAATAAAAACTCAAATGTACCTGCACCTCGGTAGTTAATGGCTTTACAAGCATCAGCACAAACCGCGCCGATTTTATTACGAAGTTCGGGTGTGATGCCTGGTGCAGGCGCTTCTTCAACTACTTTTTGGTGGCGTCGCTGCATAGAGCAGTCACGTTCACCGAGGTGCACAGCGTTGCCGTGTTCATCCGCCAATATTTGAATTTCAACATGACGAGGTGTAGTGAGGAATTTTTCCATATACACTTCTGCATTACCAAAAAAACTTAAACCTTCGGTTTTAGCAAGCTCAATTGAAGCTAATAAATCTTCTTCTTTTTCCACCACTTGCATGCCTCGACCACCACCACCGCCAGAAGCTTTAATGATAATTGGCAGGCCAATATTTCTTGCAATTTCCATGTTTTCAATATCGTTAGTACCTAAGCCACCATCTGACCCCGGTACACAAGGTACGCTAGATTTTTGCATGGCTTCAATGGCTGCCACTTTATCACCCATCACACGAATATTATCAGCACGAGGACCAATAAAAATAAAACCACTTTCTTCTACGCGTTGAGCAAAGTCCGCACTTTCAGATAGGAAACCATAGCCTGGGTGAATCGCATCTGCATGCGTTACTTCAGCCGCACTAATGAGTGCTGGAATGTTGAGATAACTGTCTGTTGATGAGGGTGGGCCAATACAAACCGCTTCATCTGCTAGACGCACGTGTTTTAAGCATGCATCTGCCGTTGAGTAAACAGCAACTGTTTTAATGCCAAGCTCTTTACAGGCGCGCAAAATACGCAAGGCGATTTCACCACGGTTGGCGATTAGAACTTTTTGAATTTTATTCATTGGATTACAACTAAAGTTTGACCAAATTCAACAGCGTCACCGTCATTACATAAAATCTCTGTCACCGTGCCTGACTGATCTGCTTCAATTTGGTTCATAATTTTCATCGCCTCAACGATACAAATGGTATCGCCTTGGTTAACATGCTGACCAATTTTAACAAAGACTTCAGAAGTTGGTGACGCCGCACCATAATAAGTGCCCACCATTGGCGAGGTGATTGGATGACCGTCAACAACGGTTGCTGTGTCTTCAGACGCCGTTGCTGCTGCCACCGCAACTGGCGCAGGGGCCGCTGCAGCTACTGCAACTGGTGCTGCTACCATAGGTGCGTCACCATAGCGCGAAATGCGAACCGATTCTTCTCCTTCGTGAATTTCAATCTCCGCCATGCCAGACTGCTCTAACAATTCCATTAATTTTTTTACTTTACGAATGTCCATTTTCTTCCCCTATGATTGTGTTTGTATGTGTTTAATTGCCGCACTCATTGCGAAGTCGTAGCCTTGTGCACCAAAGCCAGAAATCACGCCTTGCGCTATGTCTGAAAAATATGATTTAGAGCGAAACTCCTCGCGTTTGTATACGTTCGAGAGGTGTACCTCTGTGAATGGAATATCCACAGCCAGCATCGCATCACGCAATGCCACTGAGGTATGCGTAAATGCCGCCGGATTAATAATGATATATTTAACACTGTCTTTGTGCGCTTGGTGAATACGTTCAATCAATCCGACCTCTGCATTGTCTTGATGGTGGTCAAGCGTTAAACCAGCTTGTGTTGCTATATCGGTAACTTGATTAACGATATCCTCTAAGGTTTGCGCACCATAATGGCCAGGCTCACGAGTGCCGAGCATGTTGAGATTTGGGCCATTGAGTAACAAAATATCCATGGTTACAATTAGTGTTGTTAAATAAAACTGATTTTACCACCAACATCACAGATGTTAGTAGGCTTTATCGGCATTTTAACTACACAATTTAGGTGTTTTTAAGTTTTATTGAGCCTTGTTGAAATGTTCGAGATAGCCTTGGGCGTTAATTTCGCCCACAATACGCTGAGAGCGTTTTTCAACGCCGTTATTGAAAAACAAAATAGCCGGTGGGCCGATAATGTTAAAACGCGCCATTAACGCCTTATCAATTTCATCATTTGCTGTGACATCTGCTTGCAAGGCAATATGATTTTTCATTGTGTCAACTACCTTGTCGTTTGAGAAAACGAAACGTTCAAGTTCTTTACAAGAAATACACCAATCAGCATAGAAGTCTAGCATGACGATTTGATTGTTTGCCTTGGCTCTGAGCAGTATTCGATCAAGATCCGCGTTTGATTTAATTTTTTCAAACTTAACATGCACTTGTTCTGATTGAGTGCTAGCGCCGTAGCCAGAGAGCGGCGCCAACATATCACCACCACCACGAGCCACCAAGCCCCACAGTAAAATACCGTAAGCTAACACCAGTAGGCCGATCGCTTTAAAGATACGCTGCCACGGTGTTGGTGTATTGGTGAGCGAATTGAGTACGCCCATCGCAATGGGTGAGAAGCTAAATAAGGTGGCCCATAATGCTAATGATACGACCGGTGAGATAATACGATCAAGTAACCAAATGGCAACAGCCAACATCAAGATGCCGAATACATATTTGATATTGTCCATCCAGCCGCCGGCTTTAGGTAATTTGCTCACACCCGCACCGATAGCTAATAGCGGTGCGCCCATACCCAAACTCATGACGAACAGAGACAGCCCGCCAAGCATAGCATCACCCGTTTGACCAATGTAAATCAGCGCACCTGCTAACGGTGGCGCCACACACGGGCCAACGATTAGTGCAGATAAGAAGCCCATAATGGCCACACCAATGAGGTGTCCTCCCTCTTGTTTATTACTGATTTTAGCAATTTTGTTTTGTAAGCCAGTAGGCAGTTGGATTTCATAATAGCCAAACATTGAGAACGCTAAGGCGACAAATATCAAGGCAAATACCACCAGTATCCAAGGCGTTTGGAATAACACTTGTAGGTTTTCACCAAAGTAGCCTGCGAGTACGCCAGCAATCGAATACGTGACACTCATCGCCAACACAAATACGATCGACATAACCAGTGCTTTCCTGGTGGTAACTTCGCCTTTGTGACCCACAATAATGCCAGATAAAATTGGAATCATTGGGAACACACAAGGCGTGAGTGAAAGCAATAAACCGAATCCAAAGAAGCTGGCTAACACCCAAAATATGTTATCTTGTTGGAGTAACGCTGCAATTTTGTCGGTTTCGTTAAGCTCGATTGTCGGTGTATTCGTCGGTGTATTCGTCGGTGTATTTGATGGTGTATTTGATGGTGTGCTATTAACCACGACAACGGCTGGTTTGACTATTGTTGTTTCAGCGCCTTGAATGGGTAATACGATGGTAGTTGTCTTTTCTAGCGGCGGATAACAAATTCCACCTAACCAACAGCCTTGGTATTTGGCAACAAAAGTGATTTGCTGAGACTGAATATTTTTAAGTGGAATTTCAACATTAAGTTGGCCTTTATGAATTTGCACTTTGCCAAACAACGGATCATCTTTTTCCTTGCCTTTAGGGAAGGCCACGTCGCCAATCTCGGCACCTATGACGTCAATAAAAAACTTATCATGATATAAATAGTATTCTGGATGAATTTGCCACGTCGTCATGAGCGTATTGGTATCAATAGCCACAACTGAGAAGGCAAAGGCTTCATCCGCAGGTAGTGGCTCATCAGAAATAGGCGTTACTTTGTCGACCACTGATTGCACGCCAACTTTTGCCTTAGAAAAAATATCAAGCGCATTGTCTACTAAAGATGGCCCGTGAATACTGCTAATATCAAGTGCAACCGATTTAGTAATGGGTGGATAACACACGCCTAAATCTGCACAACCTTGGAAGGTTACGTTTAACTGGACTGATTTAGCATCGCCCTCAAGAACCGGAATAGCAACAACAACATTGTTACGATAAACGCCAATTTTTCCAAAAAATTCATCGTTTTTAATTTTAGCTTTTGGGAATTTGGCTGTACCTAGTTGGGTAGAAAAATCAGAAGAAATTTTGATTTTTTCTTTGTATAGATAGTAGCCTTGGGCGATATCCCAATTGAGCAATATTTCATCATTGACAACTCTGGCTTTAAAAGCAAAAGCTTCATCCGCAGGCAGTAAATCACTCGCCGCTTGTGTCGGCACCAATGCTGACAACAGTAATAAAAATAAAGGCAATAATAAGCGTTTCAAATCTCTCTCCCAAGTATTTCAAACCCAAAAAAATCTTCTCATTACAGTTAGGGTTAAGGCTTTATTATAAGTCATAACAGCGCTTTAAACAAACAGACAGAACAACAGGCAATAAAAAACCCTGAACACAAAAGCATTCAGGGTTTTTGGGTAACTACTTAAACCGCTTAAAAGCAAACGGCTTAAGTGATATTAGCCAATTTTTGCTTGAATCGCATCAATCACTGATTGAGACGAAGTCGCATCAACGCTAAGTAATAAACCTTCGTTTTCGTAGAAACCTACTAAAGGCGCAGTTTGGTCGTTGTATACGTTCAAACGGTTGCTGATGGCTTCTTCAGTTTCATCTTCACGCTGTATTGCAGCACCGCCACATTTATCACACACGCCTTCAACTTTAGTCGGGTTAGACTTGGTGTTGTAAATTGCACCACAACTTTCACACGTACGACGTGTGGTTAAGCGATCAAGGATCACATCACGTGGCACATCGATTTCAACCGCAGCGTCAAGTTTTTCACCCATTTTTTCAAGCAATGCTTTTAATGCTTCTGCTTGTGGAATCGTACGTGGGAAGCCGTCTAACAAGTAGCCAGATTTACAATCATCTTCTTGAAGGCGCTCTTCCATAATGCCCATGATTAAATCGTCAGAGACTAAGTCGCCTGCTTTCATCGCTGCTTGAGCTTGCTTGCCTAGTTCTGTGCCAGCCGCTACTGCGCCACGTAAGATATCGCCTGTAGAGATTTGAACTGAACCGTCGATTTTTGTTAGTAATTTTGCTACAGTACCTTTGCCGGCACCTGGAGCACCTAAAAGAATTAATTTCATAATGTTTCCTTGGGGTTAAATAAAAAAGAAGTAGTTAATAAAAAAATCGGCCTCGTCTTTAATTAATATTTCTTTAATATTTTGAGGTCAAAATTGAGCGAAAATTATACCATACAGATGTGATATTTACAATCCAAGCCAACAAGTGGTTTGGATTGCTAAATAATTACTGAACCACCACCACCATGGCTGGGCGCACTAAGCGACCATTTAGGCTAAAACCAATTTGTACTACTTCTAATACTGAATTAGATTTTTGGTCGGGCATTGGTAACATTGTCACGGCTTCGTGAAATTCTGGGTTAAAGGGCTCACCTTTTGGGTTGATGGTTTCGACACCAAATTTTTCCATGGTGGATAAAAACACTTTGTCAGTCATCTCTAAGCCTTCAATAATATGCTCAATGGTAGCTTTTTCTTCATTGGCAGTTTTAAGCCCCATGGTCAGTGAGTCTTTGACTTCAAGCAGCGCCTTAACAAAGCCGTCAAGGGCAAACTTATGTGCATTTTCAAGGTCTTTGGCATTGCGACGTTTGAGGTTTTCCATCTCAGCTTGGGCGCGAAGTGCCTTGTCCCAATTATCTTTGGCAGATTGTTGGGCTTCTTCTAGTTGGGTTTGTAGATCGTCTGATTGTTCGTCAGTCGTTACTTGTTCGACATTTTTGTCTTCACCCTTTTCTTCGGTTTTTTCTTGCGCTTTCTTTTTTGTCATTTTAATGCTCAACTCATGTATATTTGTACACGTTATATAGGGGCTATTTTAAATAAATCAACAGCAATAAATTAACTATGTTTAATACCATTGGCATCATTACTAAACCAAACGATCCAGTCAGCGAAGGCAAGGCTGTAGAACTCAGTACGTTTCTTGAGCAGCAAGGCGTGGGCGTGGTGCTTGAGTCAGAACAAATTGCTGAGCAAGCTGATTTGATTATTGTGGTGGGTGGCGATGGTTCTTTGCTTAATACGGCGCGTTCTTTTGTTGATAATAACATTCCAATCTTGGGTATTAACTTAGGCCATCTTGGATTTTTAGCAGATGTTTCGGTTACTAACATGTTGGATCTTGTGGCTGAAGTGCTCAATGGCGATTTCACCAAAGAAGAGCGCTGTTTGTTGTCATGCCAGATTGAGCAAGATGGCAATGTGTTAGGCCAACATTTAGCGCTAAATGACGTGGTTGTGCACCGTAAAGAAACCTTAAAGATGATCGAGTTTGATGTGTTTATTGACGACAAGTTTGTGAACAATCAGCGTGCTGATGGCTTGATTGTGACTACACCCACGGGTTCAACCGCTTATGCGCTATCAAGTGGTGGCCCAATTATGCATCCAGGGGTTAATGCGATTGGCTTGGTGTCAATTTGCCCGCATACCATGAGTCATCGTCCGCTGTTAGTGCCAGGCGGTAGCGAGGTGGTGATTCGCGTAAGAGAATCTGACGAAGGTGCAACCGTGAGCTTTGACGGGCAAACTTCAGTGGCCATTGCTGACGGACAAGATATCCGTGTGCGTCAGCACGGCAGTTTTATTCATTTACTGCATCCGCAGAATTATGATTATTTTGAGATTATTCGCTCAAAGCTACATTGGGGCGCTAAGCTTTAATACGCAATATCGGTTATGTTATCCCAGCTATCGGTTAAAAATTTGGCGGTTGTTGAAACCTTAGATCTGGCTTTTTCCCCAGGCATGAGCACAGTGACGGGCGAGACTGGTGCGGGTAAATCTATTCTTTTACAAGCGCTTAATTTAGCATTGGGCGGGCGTGGTGATTCTTCCTTAGTGCGCCATGGTAAAGACAAAGCCGAGGTTAGTGCGGTGTTTGATGTGCTTAATCAACAAAAAATACAAGCTTACCTTCAAGAGCAATCACTCGAGGATGAGGGCGAATGTATTTTGCGTCGTATTATTAATGCCGATGGACGTTCTAAAGCATTTGTTAATGGTGCTAGCGTACCACTATCGGTTTTAAAAGGCGTGGGCGAGTTGTTGGTTGATATGCATGGGCAAAATGAACACCAATTATTATTGCGCCCCGATCAACAGCGAAATTTGCTCGATGCTTATGCGCAAAGTACCGAGGCTTGTGCTTTGCTTAATACAATCGTTGCTGAGTATAAGGCCACTAGTAATCAAATTGATGAGCTCAGCACTAATCAGGATTTGAAACAGCAACAACAAGCTTTATTGCAACACCAGTTGCAAGAGCTAGAGAATGCCGAACTGATGCAAGATGAGCTTGAGCATATTGAAAGCGACTTTAAAACCAGCGCAAATGCAGCCAGCTTGATTGAAAAAGCCACCACTATTCTTGGCCAACTCGAACAAGAATCTGGCGTTAATGAGCAATTAAATGGTTTGAGTTATGAGCTGAGTTTAGCGGCAGAAACCGATGAGAAGCTTGTGCCAATCTCGGCGTTGTTGTCTAGTGCGCAGGTGCAAACACAAGAAAGCATTTATGAACTAACCAACTACTTGTCTAGTTTGTCAGTAGATGAGCAAACAACCACTGAATTAGAAGCAAGACTAAGTGAGTTGCACGATTTGGCGCGTAAGCACAATTGCCAAATTACAGAATTAATAATTGCCAAGGATAAGGTTGTTGCGGAAGTAGAATCCATTGACGGTGCCGGTGCATCAATTGATGCTTTACAACAACAACAAAATCAATTGTCCCAGCAGTATCAAAAACAAGCTAAGCGCTTAAGTAAAATAAGAGCTGAAAAAGCCATACACTTATCAAACGCAGTCACCGAAGCTATGCAAGTACTAGGCATGCCGGGTAGTGAGGTCAAAGTCAATCTAGCTAGAAAGGCAGAGGGTGTGCACTACAATGGTGATGAGGGCGTCGACTTCTTGGTGAAAACCAATGTGGGCAGTGACTTTAAAGCTTTGAAAAAAGTCGCTTCAGGCGGTGAATTGTCGCGCATATCATTGGCAATATCGGTGGTCAGTAGTGACAGTGAATATACCCCAACGTTGATTTTTGATGAAGTTGATGTTGGTATTAGCGGTGCAGTTGCTGAGGTGGTTGGGCAAAAATTAAAACAGTTGAGCGAGCATTATCAGATTATTTGCATTACTCATTTGGCACAAGTGGCCAGTTTTGGTCATCAACATTTACGGGTGAGTAAAGCCCAACAAGATGAGGGCGCGCAAACAACGGTCGAACAGCTTTCTAATCATGAGCGAGTTGATGAGGTAGCACGTATCTTGGGTGGTGCCACCATTACCGATAAGGCACGCAAAGCTGCTGAGGAAATGATTAAACAAAGCGTGTAAAAAAGCCGCCTATATAAATGTAAGCGACTTTTAGTTTTGACTATTTTTTCTTTAAGCGCTCAATGCCGAGCATTTTAAAGATGTATTTTTGATAAGCCGGCTCTGAATTGCCCGTTTTCATATTACGAATAAAGAATTTCTCAAAGGCAATTTTTGCCAAGTGCATCATCTTGCCTTTTTTGGCCCAAGTAACATTTCTGGGTGGAATTTGTGGCATGGCAACAAACGCCGCACCGGTGTCACCCATATCGGCAATACACACCGCGTTCCAAGTTGGAATGTTGGATGGTGATTTACCAGCAATCATGTCCTCAATATTGTGCACCACCGCCGTCACCATGGATTCAATCATATAGCCAGTTTTAGGTGTGCCACACATTACTGGTGTTGGCTCAACCGGCGGAATGGCGATATTCACACCAAGCGAGAAAATATTTTCTTTGATGGGCGACTGTTGGTAGTCGTTGATCATTACAAAACCACGTGGATTAACATAGCCCGCATCAACATCAGCTAATTTAGCCACGGTGTCTACGCCTTTAAAGGCAGGCAGGAACATAGTATGTTTGGTTTCAACTTCATGGGTTTTAATGGTTTTACCTTCGTCGTTAACTTCTTCTACTGTGACCTTATCAGCAGCAATTGAAGCAACCTTGGCATTGGTAATCCATTTAATATGACGTTGTCTAAATTCTGATTCTAAAAGACCTTTGGAATCGCCAACACCACCCAAACCTAAGTGGCCGATATAAGGCTCAGCGGTTATAAACGTCATCGGACATTTGTCACGAATGCCACGTTTTTTCAAATCAGTGTCCATAATGCAGGCAAATTCATAAGCCGGACCAAAACAAGAGGCGCCTTGAACAGCACCAACTGCAATCGGACCACCGCCATTTTCGCAGAAATCTTCCCACTCGTCTGAGGCAACCTTAGCGTGTGCCGTGGTACAGATTGAAACACTGTGACCATCAGGGCCAAGACCTTTCACCTCATCAAAGGCGAGCTTGGGGCCAGTGGCCAAGACTAGATAATCGTAATCTACCACTTGATCCCCCACCATGACTTGATTGTCATTGGGTTTAATTTCAGTAGCTTCACCAACGATGAGATTGATGTCTTTGCGTTTAAGGTGTGGTGCTAATTCAAAACTGATGTCATCTTCAGAGCGCCAACCCACAGCAACCCACGGATTAGATGGAATAAAGTTAAAGTTTGGGTTGTTAGAAATGACGGTAACTTTGTGGTCATTCCCCAATGTTTTTTTAGCGTCATAAGCAAAAGGTAATCCACCCGTACTTGCACCAATCACGACAACATGTGCCATATTCTCTCCTCAGTTGATTTGTTTCAAAAAAACCATTATTAATAGAGTTGGGCAAGTTGTCAAATATATAAGAATATCGTTACTTATTAATACTGCTAATAAAAGTAGTTTTTTCACTAAAAACGTCTTTAATTTACATCATTCAGGCTGTATAATTCACAATTTTGTGGGTTTGTGATATCGGGGATTTTGGCAGTGAAAAGTAAGCTGCCAAAAATTCAACTAATCATCATATTGGTGACCGTCGCTTATTTTTCCACATTGGGTGCAGGGCTTTCTGCAGCTTATGGAGGTTTGATTAGCTTGATGAACACAGGGTTGGTTAATCGGCATACAAATAAACAAAGAGAAGATTTAACCATTAGCGCCCAGGCAGGTGTCGGGATGATGGCCATTAGTGTGATAATGCGTATGGCGATGGTAGTGAGTTTAACTTTAGCAGGGCATTTCCTTTTAAAGTTAAGCACAGATGCTCTAATTGTTAGTTTGGTTTTAGGATTGATTGGTTTTTTAATAGATAAGATGTTGTCCAATGGCGGGCAATAAATATAAGCACAGAAGTTTAGACTATGGCAACAGGAAATGAATTAATCGCTTCTGGCGATTATATTAAACATCACCTACAAAACTTGACTTATGGTCAAAATCCAGACACGGGTGTTTGGGAATTGGCACATACTGCGCAAGAAGCTAAAGACATGGGCTTTATGGCATTCCATTTAGACACGCTTGGCGTTTCATTTGTTTTAGGTGTATTTTTCTTACTCTTCTTTTATCGCATTGGTAAAAAAATGACTGCTGACACACCTTCTGGCGCTCAAAACTTTATTGAAAGCATTATTGAGTTTATTGATGAAAATGTTCGTGGCTCATTTAACGGCAAGAACCCAATGGTTGCACCATTGGCGCTTACAACCTTTATCTGGATTATACTAATGAACACCATGGATTTGGTGCCAGTTGATTGGTTGCCGTATCTTGCACAACAGGTTGGCGTATTCTTTGGAGCAGACCCGCATCATGTGTTCTTTAAAGTCGTACCAACCACAGATCCAAACGCAACATTTGGCATGTCGATTGGTATTTTCTTCTTGATTCTTTATTACAGTATCAAGGAAAAAGGCGCCGGCGGTTTTGCAGGAGAACTTTTGTTCCACCCATTTGGTAAAATGATGCTACCATTTAATCTATTCTTAGAAGGTGTGAACTTGATTGCTAAGCCCGTTTCGTTGGCCTTGCGTTTATTTGGTAATATGTATGCGGGTGAGATGATTTTCATCTTAATCGCTTTGTTGCCGTTTTGGATTCAGTGGAGTTTGTCACTACCGTGGGCAATCTTCCACATTTTGATTGTATTACTACAGGCATTTATTTTCATGACCTTGGTAATTGTGTATATGGATATGGCTCATCAGAAAGACGAGCATTAATTTTTTAAAAAAAAGGAGTAAGAAATGACAGAAGTACAAGCAACATTATTTTTAGCAGGTTCGATCTTAATGGGTTTAGGTGCATTGGGTGCAGCAGTTGGTATTGGTATCTTGGGTGCAAGATTTTTGGAAGGTGCAGCGCGTCAGCCTGAGCTTATTCCAATGCTTAGAACACAAATGTTCATCGTAATGGGTCTAGTAGATGCGGTACCAATGATTGCGGTAGGTATCTCAATGTACATCATTTTTGCGGTTGCCGGTTAATTACTTTTTACATAAAAGCACAAGGTTTAAGCTATGAATATTAATTTGACGATGATTGGCCAGTTAATCATGTTCGCCATGTTTACATGGTTCTGCATGAAGTTTATTTGGCCACCAATTGTTGCTGCCATGGACGAGCGTAAAAAGCGCATTGAAAGCGGTTTGATTGCAGCAGAACGCGGCTTGTCAGAGCATAAAGAAGCACAACAAAAAGCGCAAGAGATGATTAATCAGTCTAAAGATCAAGCAGCTGAAATCATTGCTAATGCAGGCAGACAAGCCTCAACAATGGTTGAAGACGCTAAAGATGTCGCCTCTCAAGAAGCAGACCGTATTAAAACCCACGCACAAGTAGAGATTGAGCAAGAAGCCAATCGTGCACGCAATGAGCTAAAAGACCAAGTGTCTGATTTAGTTATGCAGGGTGTAAATTCAGTATTGGCTAAAGAGGTAGACGCTAAAGTCCATAAAGACATGTTAGGCAAATTGTCGCAAACACTATAGGATTTATCAGTGGAATTAACAACAATCGCCAAACCCTACGCTAATGCAGTTTTTGAAATTGCTGAGCAAAATAAGTCACATTCAGACTGGAGGGGCGTATTAGAGGCGGGTGCAGAATTAGCCAATGATGAAAATATGCAAGCATTTATTGCTTCGCCGAGCACGACTAATGAGAATAAAACACAAGCAGTGGTAGCAGTGTTTAAGGCGATTTTAAGTAGGGCATTAAGCAAAGAGGAGGCATCTTTCGTTACTTTGTTGCTAGACAATGGTCGTATTGCCGCTCTACCAAGTATGCTTGAGTCGTTTGACATAATGAGCAACCTTAGTAGTGATGCCAAAGCATTCCATGTGATTAGTGCTTATAAGTTAAGCGCGGCAGAAGAAAAACAAATTGTGAGTGATTTATCTGATAAATACAGCACAACAGTCAGTATCGACACCGAAATAGACGAAAGTTTGGTTGGTGGCGTAGTAATTAAAGAAGGTGACAAAGTGATTGACTTGTCGATTAAGGCTCGAGTAGATGAGCTGAGTTCACGTTTGTCAATCAATTAATTTATTTTATTAAGAGGAAGGGTTATGCAATTAAACGCAAGCGAGATTAGTGATTTAATTAAAAAACAAATAGAAGGCTTTGACTTCGCAGCTGAAGCACGTACTGAAGGTACGGTAATCAGTGTTAGTGATGGCATTGTTCGTATTCATGGATTAGCGGATGTTCAGTTTGGTGAAATGCTAGAATTCCCAGGCAATACGTTTGGTATGGCATTGAACTTAGAGCAAGACTCAGTCGGTTCAGTTGTTTTAGGCGACTATTTACATATTTCACAAGGCGATACAGTTAAATGTACCAATCGTTTGATGGAAGTACCAGTGGGTGAGGCGATGTTAGGTCGCGTAGTTAACGCACTAGGTAAGCCAATTGATGGTAAAGGTGATATTGACACCCAAGACACTAGCCCATTAGAGGTTATGGCACCGGGTGTGATTGATCGTCAAAGTGTTGACGAGCCAATTCAAACGGGTGTGAAAGCAATTGATGCGATGGTTCCTGTTGGCCGTGGTCAGCGTGAGTTAATCATTGGTGATCGTCAAACGGGTAAAACAGCCGTAGCGGTTGATGCAATTATCAACCAAAAAGACACGGGTGTTAAATGTGTGTATGTTGCCATTGGTCAAAAAGATTCTTCAGTGGCGGCAGTTGTACGTAAGCTGGAAGAGCACGGTGCAATGGAAAATACCATTGTGGTTACAGCCGGTGCTTCTGATTCAGCAGCTTTACAATACATTGCCCCTTATGCAGGTTGTTCAATGGCCGAGTATTTCCGTGATCGTGGTGAAGATGCACTAATCGTTTACGATGACTTGACTAAACAAGCATGGGCTTACCGTGAAGTATCTTTATTATTAAAGCGTCCACCAGGACGTGAAGCCTATCCGGGTGATGTATTCTATTTACACTCACGTTTACTTGAGCGTGCATCACGTATTAATGCAGACTATGTAGAGAAGATAACCAATGGCGAAGTCAAAGGTAAAACTGGATCATTAACGGCATTACCGATTATTGAAACACAAGGTGGCGACGTTTCTGCTTTTGTACCAACTAACGTAATTTCAATTACAGATGGTCAAATTTTTCTAGAAACAGATTTGTTCAACGCGGGTATTCGTCCAGCAATTAATGCGGGTTTGTCTGTGTCACGAGTAGGTGGCGCAGCACAAACAAACATTATTAAGAAGCTCGGTGGTGGTATTCGTCTTGACTTGGCACAATACCGTGAATTAGCGGCGTTTGCACAGTTTGCTTCAGATCTTGATAAAGAAACAAAAGCACAAATTGACCGTGGTCAACGTGTGACTGAATTAATGAAGCAAAATCAATACGCACCATTATCAGTAGCACAAATGGCAACCTCATTATTTGCAGCCAACTCAGGCGCACTAGATGATATTGATGTAAATAAAGTGGTTGATTTTGAAGCGGCATTGATTGCTTATATGAACGCAAATCAGGCGTCACTACTTGAAAAAATTGACACAACCGGTGACTATAACGATGAAATTGTAGCTGAATTACAAGCTGCAATTGATGACTTTAAAGCAAACCATACTTGGTAAATAGATAATATGGCAGTTGGAAAGGAAATTAGAACGCAGATCGCGAGTATTAAAAATACTCAGAAGATTACTTCGGCCATGGAAATGGTGGCAGCGTCTAAAATGAAAAAAGCCCAAAATAGAATGTTGGCATCACGACCTTATTCTGAAAAAATTTCCAAAGTTATTGGACATTTAGCATATGCTCATTCTGAATTTGAACACCCGTATATGAAAGAGGCGGGCGATGTTAAACGTGTTGGAATTATTATCGTTTCTAGTGATAGAGGTTTGTGTGGTGGTTTGAATACTAACTTGTTCAGAAGCTTGTTAAAGCAAGTAACTGATTATCAAGCCAAAGGTATTGAAGTTGATATTTGTACTATTGGTAAAAAAGCCATCTCATTCTTTAAAAATTCAGGCTTAAACATTAAGTCAGTTTTGATGGATCTAGGTGATGCACCACACTTTGATGATTTGTTAGGTACCGTTAAAGTAATGCTAGATGCTTACGATGCAGGTGAAATTCAGCAGTTATCTGTGGCCTATAACAGGTTTCAAAACACCATGACCCAAGTGCCGACTGTGACACAATTAGTGCCAATGGTTGCAGGTGAAGTTGATGATATGGATTATCATTGGGATTACATTTATGAGCCAGATGCACAAGAAGCATTGAATGCATTATTAGTAAGATATATTGAAGCTTTGGTTTATCAAGGCCTAGTAGAGAATATTGCTTGTGAGCAGTCATCACGTATGATCTCAATGAAGAGTGCAACGGATAATGCAGGCGACATGGTCCAAGATTTAGAATTAGTTTACAACAAGGCAAGACAGGCAGCAATTACTCAGGAAATTTCTGAGATTGTTAGTGGCGCTTCTGCAGTATAAATTTAAAAAATAGAGTTTAAAAAAGAGGAAAAAGCAAAATGAGCAACGGAAAAATTACACAAATTATTGGCGCGGTTATCGACGTCGAGTTTCCAGCGGATAGTATTCCGAATATTTATAACGCCCTAATCGTTACTGAAACAAGTTTAACTTTAGAGGTTCAACAGCAGTTGGGTGACAATGTGGTTCGTGCGATTGCAATGGGTGGTTCTGAAGGCTTAAAACGAGGTTTAGAGGTATCAGATACAGGTGTGCCAATTAAAGTGCCAGTAGGTACTAAAACATTAGGCCGTATTATGAACGTCCTTGGCGAACCAATTGATAATGCAGGTGATATTGGTGAAGAGGTTACCTGGGCTATTCACCGTCCAGCACCTAATTATGATGAACTAGCCCCTGCAGCAGAATTATTAGAAACAGGCATTAAAGTAATTGACTTAGTTTGTCCGTTTGCAAAGGGTGGTAAAGTTGGTTTGTTTGGTGGTGCTGGCGTAGGTAAGACTGTAAACATGATGGAGCTTATTCGTAACATTGCGATTGAGCACTCTGGTTACTCAGTATTTGCAGGTGTTGGTGAGCGTACTCGTGAGGGTAATGACTTCTACCATGAGATGAAAGAATCAAACGTATTAGACAAGGTGTCACTGGTATATGGCCAAATGAATGAGCCACCAGGAAACAGATTACGTGTTGCATTAACAGGTTTAACCATGGCTGAGTACTTCCGTGATGAAGGCCGTGATGTATTATTATTCATTGATAACATTTATCGTTACACGCTTGCGGGTACTGAAGTATCGGCACTATTGGGTCGTATGCCTTCTGCGGTGGGTTACCAGCCGACAATAGCATCAGAAATGGGCGCATTGCAAGAGCGTATTACTTCAACTAAGAAAGGTTCAATTACTTCAATTCAAGCAGTATACGTACCGGCAGATGACTTAACAGATCCTGCTCCAGCAACAACCTTTGCTCACTTAGATGCAACCGTAGTATTGTCGCGTCAAGTAGCAGAACTAGGTATTTACCCCGCGGTAGACCCACTAGATTCTACTTCACGTCAGCTAGACCCACTCATCGTTGGTGAAGAGCATTACAATGTTGCTCGTGGTGTGCAAGGTGTATTGCAACGCTATAAAGAATTAAAAGACATTATTGCGATTCTAGGTATGGACGAATTATCTGAAGAAGACAAGCAATCAGTGTCACGCGCCCGTAAGATTCAGCGTTTCTTATCTCAGCCATTCTTTGTGGCAGAAGTATTTACCGGTTCACCAGGCAAGTACGTATCATTAAAAGACACTATTTCTGGTTTCAAGGCTATCCTTGACGGTGAAATGGATAGCCTTCCAGAGCAAGCTTTCTACATGATGGGCTCTCTTGATGAGGTTCGTGAAAAAGCAGCGGAGAACGCATAAATGTCAACTATCCATGTCGACGTCGTTAGTGCAACAGAGTCGCTTTACTCAGGTGAAGCGAATTGCGTGTTTGCACCAGGGTCTACTGGCGAATTAGGTATCTATCCAAAACACATGGCTTTGTTATCGATATTAAAGCCGGGTGAAGTTAGAGTAGAAACTGACAAAGGCATTGAGTCTATTTATGTTTCTGGTGGTATTGTTGAAGTACAACCTGATGTAGTTACAATTTTTTCTGATACAGCAATCCGAGCACACGATTTAGACGAGTCTAAAGCATTAGAAGCTAAACAACGCGCAGAAGAGGCTATGACTAATTCAGATAATGGTCACGATGTCGGCACAACACAAGCAGCATTAGCAGAGGCGATGGCACAACTACAAATGATTGCCAAGGCTCGAGGCAAAAAACTCTAAGTTATCTTGACGACTTTTTCTTTAAAGTCAACAATCTTATTATTCATGACTTGAACGCCTTCTTTTTGAAGGTGTTTTATTTTGATCTTCAAGTCGAGTGCGAACCCACCTAAATCACCATTTGATTTGACCACGCGATGGCAAGGAACATTGGGTGCAAAGGGGTTTTTATTCATCGCACTACCAACGGCTCGATGCGCATTAGGATGGCCGATCAATTGCGCTAAACCCCCATAAGTAATAACCCGACCAGCGGGCACTTTATCTTTAAGTGTTTGGTAGCATTGCTGCTGAAATTCGGTCACGTCAAATAGACTTTCATCGCCTCATCGAAGGTATCTTGCGCCTTTAGAATAAAGTCACATGCTTCTCTGACAGCGCCATGACCACCTGCCTTGTCTGTTACTATGCAAGCATTATCTTTAACCAATTCATGTGCATTGGCAACTGCAATCGGCAAGCCTACTTTGGTCATCACTGGCAAATCAATCACGTCATCCCCCATATAGGCAACTTGGTCGGCTGTTAGATTGAGCTTATTTAGCAAATCATTAAAGGCGACAACTTTGTCATCTTGGCCTTGATAGAAATGCGTTATACCTAAGTTTTTCATGCGATGTTCAACCGTTGTTGAATTACGCGCAGTAATGACAGCCGGTTCAACACCATTGTCTTTGAGGATTTTGATGCCCAAGCCATCAAGCGAATTAAAGCGTTTGAACTCTTCTCCGCCATCAGAAAAGTACAATCCGCCATCGGTTAAAACACCATCAACATCAAAAATAATTAGTTGAATCTGCTTGGCTCGTAAGTAAGATTTGTTGAGTAGCTTCATGAATTAATCCTTTATTTCATCCCAATTAAAAGCCTCTCCTGGATCAGTTTTTCTGCCCGGGGCGATATCACTATGCCCAACAATATTTTGGACTGGATAATGGTCTTTTAGTTGTTTTAATGTTGTTTTTAATGATTGGTATTGTACCGCTTCATAGTTAAGATTGTCGGTTCCTTCTAATTCGATGCCAATGGAAAAATCGTTACAATTATCTTGCCCATTAAAGTTAGACTTTCCCGCATGCCAAGCACGCTTATCAAAAGGTACAAACTGAATGATTGAGCCATCGCGCTTAATGAGTAAGTGGGCAGACACTTGTAAGTCTTGAATAGTTTTGAAATAGGGGTGCGCATTAAAATCGAGCTGATTGGTAAAAAACTGTTCAATATAGGGGTTGTTGAATTCACCTGGTGGTAAGGAAATACTATGGATTACGATGAGAGAAATTTCATCATTAGGACGATCGTTACAATTAATCGAGGGAGATTGTGTGGCCGAAGCTAGTCGGTGGTTGCTAATCATGAACTTATTATATCCCTATTCGATTCGGTTAAAGTAGCGCCCTCTTAGTAGCAACCTCGGGTTATCTTTGTCATCAGTAAAGGCATTGCGTTTATGTAAGACATTGTTACACAATAAGCCTTGTCCAGTTTGCATTAAGTGTTTAAAGTGATAGTCAGTTGTTGTATTTAACAGGGTATCTAAATACTCTACAGCTTGTTTAATCTCAAGCGAATCCAAGAACTCAATATTTTTTTTACGCTGTGTGTAGCGCATATAAAGCGCCTGTGTTTTTTCATCAATGAAAAATACTGGCCCAACTGAAGTTGCACGCCGAACTTCGCCATCAACTCTGTGCTCAGGAATACTCATGGCTTTTGGGTGAGTCAACGCCTTAACAACATCAGGGTTATCTTCACGTAATAATATATAAATCATTTGTGGATCGATCCATTCACTTATACCACCCTTCAATGCAGGACGTACACAGAACAAGGAGAATGCGCGAATGCGCTGTTCAATTGTATTGTAGTAGCCGTCTGTATGCCAGCCTAGGTTTTTGTCGGTGTATGGGATAAATTCGCCTTGGTCTTTTTTGTCACTTTGGGTAATGTGTGCCAGCCCACCTGTTTTAACAAATAAGTGTTGATCAAAATCTTTTAAGCCTAGTTGTGTGTTGATGCTGATGATCGCTTCATCATATTGGTCAATAGGCTGAATTTGAAATAACGCAAAATTAACTTTTTGACAAAGGCTTTGGAGTTTGTTTTTTTCTACAGGGGTGAGCTTAAACGGATTTTGTATCTCAACAATACAATCGGTTAATTCAGTAGTCGTGTTGGTAAGTTTTTCATCTCGCCAATATTGATACTCATCTGAATTATCTAATAACATTTTAAAAATTAAAGCTACAAGGTGTTTTGTCTAAAGACAGTATAACTGAATACGTCTAAAGACAAATAACGCAGTCGCTTTATTTTTTAGGCGTTAATGCGTTTATTAATAGTCCACTGCTGTGCAATAGATAAAACGTTGTTAAATACCCAATAAAGCACTAAGCCTGATGGGAACCACAAGAAGAAAATGGTAAACACAAATGGCAACGACATCATAATCTTCGCTTGCATTGGGTCAGGTGGCGGTGGGTTAAGTTTTTGCTGAATAAACATAGACGCACCCATGATAATTGGCAAGATGTAGTAAGGGTCTTGCGTTGATAGGTCGGTTAACCACCAAAACGATGTTTGGCGTAATTCGACAGTATCAAGTAGCATCCAGTAAAAAGCAATAAACACTGGAATTTGCACCATGATTGGCAAACAACCAGAGGCTGGGTTAATCTTTTCTTTCTTGTATAGCTCCATGGTTTTTTGACCCATCTTTTGTTTGTCATCGCCATAGGTCTCTTTAAGCTTGGTAAGTCTTGGCGACAGTTTTCTCATGCCCGCCATTGAGCGGTAAGACTTTTCACTGAGTGGGTAGAAAACTAGCTTGATTAAAATAGTAATGATGATGATCGACCAACCCCAGCTATCGATAAAGTCATTGATCTTATGGATGGCCCAAGACAATGGATCTGCCAAGATGTCTAACCAGCCATAGTCAAGTGTGTAGTTTAATCCAGTAGCCACTTCTTCAATCTTGCCATATTCTTTAGGTCCAAGATAAAGTTGATTAGCAGCTAGTGTTGCACTACTACCAGCGCCAAGACTAATCTGTGGGTTGGCATTGGTAAGCTTATGCAAGTTGTTGCTTGAGCTGGCAGAAAACGTCTGAGGCTCAGCTTGATTCGGAATCCAAGCAGCAATGAAATATTGCTGAACCATTGCCATCCAGCCACCCGTTGATTGTTGTGCGTTAAACTCGTCCCAATCATCAAACTCATTTTTTTGCACTGTGTGGCTTACTTTGTCATAAACGATACCACCTGTAAAAGTTGGCATCATCATGTTGGATTGATCAATTGCACTTCTACTTAGACGTACATAGCTTTTAACCGGAATAGCTTGATTAGAATTGTTGGTGATTTGATAATCGACCTCAACAATATAACTGCCCTTTTTAAAGTGAAAATTCTTAGTGACTGTGGTGCCATCTTTGCCTTGCCAAGTCAGTGGCACGGTAAGTGTGTCAGTGGACAACTGATAGTTTGAGTTAGCAGAGTTAAATAAGGATAAATGGGTTGGCAATAAATCATCACGTGAGGCTAGACCACTTTGTGCTTGAAACAATGCACCGGTTTTGTCACTCAATAATTGGAATTTTTCTTCGCCACCTTTTTCTATAGGAAAAGCATTAAGGTAGGCATTTTGAATAGTGCCACCTTTGTGGCTAATTTCTACTGTCAATAAATCAGTGGTAACCGTGGTATAACCGTGTGACTCGTTAATACTTGGTGAGGTTGGCAGGTCAATTTGTGTTGTTTCTGTGTTGATCATTGGCACATCAGTATTTTGTGTGCTGGTATCAAGCGTGATTTGACTTTTACGTACGACGTTGCCATTTTCATCAGTGATATGGGTGATTTGCCACTTATCCCACAATAAGAAAACCGTTAAGAAAATTGCAATACCGAGAAATAGTTTTTGATTGTTCATAAGAATAATTTATTGATTAATGAATGTGTTTTTTTGGCACTGGATCAAATCCGCCATCATGCCACGGATGGCATTTTCCAATACGTTTTGCACTCAGAGCAAAGCCCTTAAAAAAGCCATGCTCTTTCACAGCGTCATAAGAATACTGCGAACAGGTTGGGTCAAAACGACAATTAGAACCCAGAAACGGGCTGATAAATAGCTGATAAAATTTAATGGGAATAAGCAATAAATAACGCATAATTCAAATTATTTTTCCATCACCCGTTTAAATAAATTTAGTAATTCAGTAGATAATTCTGGATTTTTGGTTGGCTTAGCATTTCTGGCCATAACCACAAACCCCCAATTATCTAATTGTGGTTGCGCCAACCTAAAGGTTTCTCTGGCAACACGTTTGAATCGGTTTCTATCAACAGCCAAACGCGTTACTTTTTTTGAGATTGCTAAGCCTAAACGCGGCCTAGGATCCTGAATAGGTTTTGCAATGATTTGCCAATATTTACCTTTGGCCCGCTTACCCCCTTTAAAAATATGGGTGTATTCGCCGGGTTTTAGGATTTTGGCCTCACGTGTCAGCCGTAGAGACATTAAGCAGCTAAACGCTTGCGTCCTTTTCTTCTACGAGCATTGATGACTGCACGGCCAGACTTGGTGCTCATTCTTGATCTAAAGCCATGAGTACGTTTGCGTTTTAAAACACTGGGTTGGAAGGTTCTTTTCTGTTTCATAATAGAATATCAGCCAATAAAATCTTGCAATTTTACCATAAATCATAATACGCCTTGCAAATAACTATGATAATTTATAATAACGCTAACATTGTCGACAATAGGCTGAAATGGATTTAATTTACTGGTTGATGTTACTCAAAGCGCCCCACTTGGGCGTGCGTACTTTTTATAAGGTGCTTAAAGTTTTCGAAACGCCTGAACAGGTGTTTTTGGCATCAAAAGCAACGCGTAAGGAGTGTGGGTTGTTTCGTCAGGTGACACTTGATTATTTAGAACAACAGGATGTTTCAATGGTACAAGCCGATCTTGATTGGGCCAAGGCGGAGGATTGTCATATCCTAACTTTGGTTGATGAGTGCTATCCTCAACAACTTAAAGCCATTGCCGATCCACCACCAGTGTTATATATACGGGGTGATATTGTCTGCTTGTCTAAACCACAGCTTGCGATTGTGGGTAGTCGTAACCCAACCCCAGGTGGCAAACAAAACGCCCAACAGTTTGCTAAGGCGCTGTCTAAAGTGGGCTTGGTGATTACCTCGGGAATGGCCAGTGGTATTGATGCCAGTGCACACATTGGTGCGTTAGAAGCTGGTCAACTAACCATTGCAGTTTGTGGAACCGGGCTTGATCGTATTTACCCAGCAAAGCATAAATCGTTGGCACACCAAATTTCAACCCAGGGTGCACTGGTGTCTGAATTTTCTATTGGCACCTCACCCATAGCAAATAATTTTCCAAGGCGTAACCGGATTATTAGTGGTTTGAGTTTGGGTACTTTGGTGGTTGAAGCCAGTATTAAAAGTGGCACCATGATTACGGCTAAATTGGCTGCTGATCAAGGCAAAGAAGTGTTTGCTATTCCAAGCTCAATCCACAATCCATTGTCACAAGGCTGTCATCAATTAATTAAACAAGGGGCGAAATTAGTGGAGAATATTGAAGACATTGTTGAAGAGCTATCACTAGATTTAGAAGTGCCTTTATCAGACAATAACGCACCTATTTATACAAAAGATGTAGACAACACCCCCTCTGTGCTATTAAAATGCTTGAGTTATGAAGCCATAAGTATTGATGAAATGGTTGAAAAAAGTGGGTTAAGCCCCCAAGTCATTACACAAGAGTTGCTTTTATTAGAACTTGCAAACAGGGTGACAAAGGTTGGTGGCTCTGGCTATCTATTAACTAAGTGAGATTTTTATGACACACAATATTCTTGATGTACTAACTTATATGTTCGACTATCTGTTTGAAGAGGCAGAGCAAGATTCGTCTAATGAAATTGATGATATCGCTCTCAAGGCCCATCTTTCGGATGCTGGTTTCGAAGAAGTTCGCATTGAAAAAGCCCTTAGCTGGCTAGAAAATATTGCCACCTTGCAAGATGGCAGCGTTAAACCATTTGCTAATACCCGTGGTGGTATGCGTATTTATAGTGATGCAGAAAAACTAAAGTTGGATGCTAAATCTCGTGGCTTTTTATTATTTATGGAAAACATGGGCCAAGTAGATGCCAACCAGCGTGAAATGATCATTGATCAAATTATGTCATTAGGTGATTCCTCAGTATCTTTGGATGATTTGAAGTGGGTAGTGATGATGGTGTTGGGCAACAGTAATGACGAAGAAATTTCAGCACAATGGTTGGAATCAATTGTATTCCTTGACGATAACCATACCGTTCAATAATGTCAAAAAATCTTGTCATTGTTGAGTCCCCTGCAAAAGCTAAAACAATTGAAAAATTCTTAGGCAAAGACTATACCGTTAAATCGAGTATTGGTCATATTCGTGACATGGCCAAGAAAAACGGCATTGAGATTGAAAACAATTTCAAGCCTAATTATGAAATCAGCGACGACAAGAAAAAAGTCGTGGCCGATCTTCGAAAGGCAGTCAAAATATCTGAGCAAGTCTATCTCGCAACTGATGAAGACCGCGAAGGAGAAGCGATCGCCTGGCATTTATTAGAGGCCTTAAATTTACCGAAAGATACGCCACGTATTGTTTTCCATGAAATCACTAAGGGTGCCATTACAAAAGCGATCCAACAACCAAGAACGGTGAACTTTGATGTTGTTGATGCACAACAAGCCAGACGTGTGATTGACCGTTTGGTGGGTTTTGAAATCTCAGGTGTTCTATGGAAAAAAGTTTCAGGCGCGAAGTCAGCAGGTAGGGTGCAGTCTCCAGTGGTGCGTTTGGTGGTTGAAAGAGAAAGAGAAATCAATGACCATACGGTTAAAAGCACTTTTAAAATTAAAGCTGATTTGGTGAATGATACAGGTGAATTAGTTGAGGCAAAACTTGATAAAGATTTTGCAACAAAAGATGAGGCGCTTGAATTTTCCAACGCATTATTAGACGCAACATTCAGTGTTAATAGCATTGAGAAAAAGCCCTCTAAGCGTTCGCCAAAGTCACCCTTTATCACTTCGACCTTGCAACAAGAGGCTTCGCAAAAACTCGGTTTCTCAGTTAAACAAACCATGACCCTAGCGCAAAACCTCTATCGAGAAGGCGCAATTACTTACATGAGAACTGACTCATTCACGTTATCTGAAGAGGCAATTGCAGCAGCCCAAAAGGAAATTACTGCCAAATATGGCGTTGAGTACCATCAAGCGAGACGCTATAAAACAAAAGATGCAGGTGCGCAAGAAGCCCATGAGGCCATTCGACCAACAGATTTAACCAAGCCAGAAGTTTATGGTTTAGAAGACCAAGCGGCCAGACTTTATGCATTGATTTATAAGCGTACGTTAGCCTCACAAATGAGTGATGCTAAATTACAAAAAACACAAATCAAAACCAACATTTCTAATCGTGATGAGAGCTTCTTAGCCAACGGTGAAATATTGGTATTTCCGGGATTTTTAAGTGTTTATGATTACTTGTCATCAGACGATAAATTATTACCTGATTTAAGCCAAGGTGACGAGCTAACCTTGGTCAGTTTTGCAGCGAGAGAAAGTTTCTCACGCGCTAAGCCACGTTACACTGAAGCTTCTCTAGTTAAAAAAATTGAAGAAATGGGTATTGGTCGCCCCTCTACTTTTGCCACTATGGTGTCAACCGTTCAAGACCGAAACTATGTCACTAAAGAAACACGAGAAGGTGTAGAGCGCGCCTATCAGCTGATTGAAATTAATGAAGGCAAAGTATCAGAATCTACGCCAGTAGAAAATGCCGGTGCTGAGAAAAACAAACTCTTTCCAACCAGTGTTGCCTACCTGTTGACCGATTTCTTAGTTAAACACTTTGGTGACATTGTTGATTACAAATTCACGGCAAACTTGGAGACTGACTTCGACACTATTGCCAATCAAGGCGTTGTTTGGCAAAGTGTGGTCAAAGAGTTCTACGGCCCTTTCCATGCAAAAATTGAAGCAGCAGATGATATTTCTCGAGAAGAGACCCATGGTATGCGAGATCTTGGCACTGATCCAAAAAGTGGTAAACCTGTCAGCGTACGTTTTGGACGTTTTGGCCCTTTCGCACAAATCGGCCACAAAGATGATGAAGATAAGCCAGCCTTTGCTTCACTGCGTGGCAACCTTGTTATCGAAACCATTACCCTTGATGAGGCATTAGAGCTATTCAACATGCCACGTACGGTAGGTGAAACAGATGACTTTGGTGTTATTAAAGCTAACTATGGTCGTTTTGGCCCCTACATACAGTATGGCAAGAAATATGTCTCTTTAAAAGAAGATATTCCTGAAGATGTCACACTTGAAAAAGCACTGGAGCTAATCGCCGCTAAAGAAAAGTTTGATGCCGAGCGCATTATCAAAACCTTTGATGATTCTGAAATTCAAATTCTCAATGGTCGTTTTGGCCCTTACATTTGGAACGGCAAGAAAAAAGGCAAAGGCCAAAAGAACATCACTATTTCTAAATTATTTGGCGATAAAGAACCAAGCGAACTCACACTAGAAGAGTGTAAAAAAGCCATTTCTGGCAAAATCAAATCTAAAGCTGCTAAGCGTAAAAAGAAAACCAAGAAAAAAGCAGTTAAAAAGACCACTAAGAAAGCGTCGAAAAAATCATAGCCTTACTATCACATGGCTATTTGTAAGCTTTGCGGTGTAAAATACAAAGCATTTAATTAATAACGGTAGGTTTCTATGTTGCTAATAAGTGAAGTCATCATTGCAAATCCGCAAATTGATGATTTTGAAGGCTTGGTTGTTACACTTAAAGCCATTGCCAAAACATCAGACGAGCGTTTTTTTCAAATGGATGTTAAGCCCGATTATGGCGACACACCAGAGAATTGGGAAGATCGTTTAGAAGCAGCGTTTTACTAGAGGATAACAAATGGGATTTAAATATCTAAATAAAGATCAGGATATTTTTGACGGTGACGACGGCGAAGATGTATACGCTAACGAAGAGCAGCTACAATCGAGATTAGAATATTTTGAAGCACAACTGGCGGGCTTAAGTGAGGGCTCACCGGTTGAAGACAGAATTAAAAATTTATTAGAAATCGGCCGCATTCAGGTTGAGCGCTATAAAGGTTCTGATGCTTGGGAAAAAGCCTTTACTGCCTTTAATCTAGCGCAGGAAGACGAACTTTGGGAGCTGGCTGTTGAAGCTTGTGACGTGATGTTTTTATCTGAGGGACCGGACGCTTTAGTTGCGCTTGGACATGCATTATGGTTAGGTATTACTTTTCCAATCGACCCAGAAATTACTGTGGCAATGCTACAGCATTTGGTTGAAGAGTCTCCAGAAGAGGCAGATACTAGAGCGGTGGCAGCAGCGGCAGCGCATTATGTTACTTCCATGCGTTGTGGTGAAGACGATGACCTAACGTTTTTTACCTCGCAAATGTTAGCCAGTGTTGCTGACAAGCACTCGCATATTACTGATCAATCTACTTTTGATGTGTGGCGTAGAACTTTGGAATTAGACAAGCCTGAGGTTTTTTTAAAGAAATTATCCGGTGCGGTGGATCAACTAGTAGATGATAAATGGTGGATTGACCGTGATACAATTAGAGCAAAATTAGAAGCTGAGAACACACATTAAATGAAAATCAAGATTTGCGGATTTACCAATGCTGATAATGCACGAGAAGCATCGCTTCTCGGTATAGACGCAATCGGCTTAGTTTTTTACGACAAATCACCTCGTCATGTTGATGTTGAATCAGCGTTAGCAATTGTTAATGCTTTGCCGCCGTTTATTAATCGCGTGGGTTTGTTTGTGAATGCAGATTCGAGTTTTATTGACGAAGTATTGTGCGAAGTACCACTCGACACTTTGCAATTCCATGGTGATGAGTCAGTGGCTGAATGCACACAATATGCCATGCCATTTATCAAAGCACTACGCGTTAATCAAGAGACTAACATCACTCAAATGGCTGATGATTATCACCAAGCCAGTGGCTTATTATTAGACGCTTTTAACAAAGACACTTATGGTGGTACGGGCGAGGCGTTTGACTGGAGCTTGGCTAAGGTTGATATTGATCTTCCCATTATTCTAGCAGGCGGTCTAAACCCTGATACGGTTGCTGAGGCGATTAAGCAAGTTAATCCTTATGCGGTTGATGTGTCTAGCGGGGTGGAAAGTAGTCCGGGTATTAAGGATATAGATAAAATAAAACAATTTATACATAAGGCGCGTTCATGAGCTATTCATTGCCAGACGACAAAGGTCATTTCGAACAATACGGTGGCGTTTTCATTGCAGAAACTTTAATGACAGCGGTGACTGAGCTTAAAGAAGCTTACAAGAAATACAAGGACGATGCAGATTTTATAAAAGAGTTCGAGTACGACCTTAAGCATTATGTTGGTCGTACAACACCGCTTTATCATGCTGAAAATCTGAGTAAAAAACTCGGTGGCGCGCAAATTTACCTTAAGCGCGAAGATCTAAACCATACCGGCGCACATAAGGTTAACAACACTATTGGTCAGGCGTTATTAGCCCAACGCATGGGTAAAACCCGTATTATTGCTGAGACCGGTGCGGGTCAGCATGGTGTGGCCACAGCTACCGTTGCAGCACGCCTAGGTTTAGAGTGTGTTGTGTATATGGGTGAGGTTGATGTTGCTCGTCAAGCGCTGAATGTCTTCCGCATGAAATTACTCGGCGCTACCGTAGTGCCGGTTACTTCAGGATCGAAAACTTTAAAAGACGCTCTCAATGAAGCCATGCGTGATTGGGTCACCAATATTGACAATACTTTTTATATTATTGGCACAGTCGCGGGGCCACATCCTTATCCGATGATGGTGCGTGACTTTCAAAGTGTGATTGGCAAAGAGGCTAAAGTGCAATTCGCTGATCAAGTCGGTGGCCTGCCCGACGCCCTAGTGGCTTGTGTTGGCGGTGGCTCGAACGCAATCGGTTTATTCCATGAATTTATTGACGATGCATCAGTAGACATATATGGTGTGGAAGCAGCGGGCTATGGTTTAGAAAAAGGCCCAACTGCACACTCCGCACCTTTGTGTGCCGGCAGTGTCGGTGTACTCCATGGTAATCGTACTTATTTAATGGAAGATGAAAACGGCCAAATTATCGAAGGCCATTCAATTTCAGCGGGTTTGGATTATCCAGGTGTTGGCCCAGAACATGCTTACTTAAAAGACTCAGGTCGCGCGCAATATGTAGCGATTACTGACCAAGAGGCATTAGATGCTTTTCACACACTCACTAGAGTTGAAGGCATTTTGCCAGCGTTAGAATCTTCTCACGCCGTGGCTTACGGCATTAAGCTCGCTCAAGAGCTAGGCAAAGATAAAAATATCATTATCAATCTTTCAGGTCGTGGTGATAAAGATATTCATACCATCGCTGAGATTGAAGGCATCGAGTTCTAAAAAAGGCACTTTTCACCTAACTCTTGGTTGTCTAAACTCTCAAGAACAGTTATTTATAATTAATAAATACCTATTTTTTTAAATTTCTTACGCCATAATTTAGCAAATTATCAATATTTATCTTAAAAGATAACACTTTTT
>OFBX01000002.1_pt1 | contig 56910 bp, 56 predicted proteins | sample 1520741 | NCBI WGS metagenome assembly OFBX01 (sample SAMEA3696450, study PRJEB22514) | metagenome | biome: water; feature: marine; material: hydrothermal vent | place: Pacific Ocean | collected 2014-08-16 | depth 1514 m | reverse complement strand
TTTTATAAAAATATAGCATTCTTAAAATTTCCTCAATTTTTGTTTTATAATTAGGTTTTTGATTTAAGTGGGAATTATGAGAAAAATTCTAGTAGCATTGATATTGCTGAGTAATATTGTATTTGCACAAGTGGTGCCAGATTACGCCAAAGAAGCACGTTGGGCGAGTTTTGTTGAAGACGGTCTAATGGATGGCGATGTGGTTTGGTTAATAAATGGGGATCGAGAGTTCTTGACGATTTTGACCGAGTCTGAATCAGATTCTAGCAAGGTCGCTATTGTTATGCATGGGCTGGGTGTTCACCCAGACTGGACTGGTGTTATTCAACCGCTAAGATTGTCACTAACTGAGCAAGGCTATCACACGCTTTCTATTCAATTACCAGTATTGGCCAATGGGGTTGATGGAAAAGAATATGACGCCTTGAATGGGGATTCGGATAAACGAATACAAGCTGCTGTTGATTATATTTTAAGCACGGGAAAATCAGCTAATCTATTAGTTGCCCATAGTAGGGGAACAACAATGGCAACGCATTATCTTGCGAGTCACTTGAAGCACCCATTTAAAAAATTTGTTGCAGTTGGTATGAACGGAGGTTCTATACCTTATTTATCTGATATTACTATTCCGACTCTAGATCTGTATGGGACTGAAGACATTGATCCAGTTTTAACGACTGTAAAACAAAGACAAGCTGCCTCGAGCCATAACGCTAGATATAGTCAAAAACAAATTAAAGGCGATCACTTCTTTAATGATCAAAATGAATTACTTGCACAGACGGTTGGCGATTGGCTGAAATAGTACCGTTTTTATTGCTGGGCGCTTTTTCTGGGTTTATTGCTGGCCTGTTAGGCGTGGGTGGCGGGCTGATTATGGTACCGGCTTTACTGTATTTATTGGCCGGTAGTACTGATCAGACTGTGCTCATGCACACAGCTGTTGGCACAGCACTTGCAGCGATGGTTTTTACGTCAATATCTAGTGTTCGAGCGCACCATCAACATGGCGCGATTCATTGGCACAATTTTAAAAAACTAACACCGACTATTTTACTGGGTGCTTTTAGTGGTGCTTTACTCACTAAAGTGATGAGTTTTGATTTTATGCGAATATTTTTTGCACTATTTGAATTTAGCGTGGCTGCGATTATGTACTTTGGGCTCAGTAGTTCAGCCCATATAGATAATTTGAGTAAATGGGTGTGGCGTATAACGGGTTATATTATTGGGCTTATCTCAGCTATTGTGGGTATTGGCGGCGGCACCATGACCACGCCATTTTTAACTTATAACAATGTTGATATTAAAAATGCCATTGCCACCTCGGCAGCGGTGGGTATGCCAATTGCCATTGCAGGTGCATTAGGATTTATTGTCGTTGGTTGGGATGTACAAAGCGCCAGTGGTGGTTTGGGCTTTATTCACACTGAGGCACTGATAAGCATTGTGGCAATGAGTGTGTTATTTGCACCCTTAGGTGCCAAAGTAGCGCACAGCGTTGATGGCAAAAAACTCAAAAAATTCTTTGCAATATTCTTGGCTTTCTTAGGATTAAGCGTTATTTCTTTTTAAGGTAACAGGCAAGGCCTATTACCTATTACTAACCTTGCCAAGGTGGCGCAAGATCGTGATCCACATCTAAATGATCGAGTATTCTGGCCACCACAAAATTGACCAAGTCATCAATGGTTTTTGGATTTTGATAGAAGGCCGGATTGGCATCCATGATTACCACACCTAGTCGAGAAAGCTTGAGCATATTCTCTAGATGAATGGCTGAATACGGGGTTTCTCTAGGTACTAAGATGAGTTTCTTTTGCTCTTTAATCACCACATCGGCAGCACGGTGCATAAGGTTGTCAGCTGAGCCATGGGCAATGGCTGAGAGCGTGCTCATGGTGCAAGGGCATACGACCATTGCGCGTGGTGGGTTAGAGCCCGAGGCGACGGGTGCGGTCCATTGGTTTTTAGAAAACACTTCAATTTGGCCATCTTTAGCCCCTAGATATTGAGTGAGATTTTTTTCAATGGCTTTGGTGTCGCTACCTAGGTTAAGGTCAGTTTCCATGGCGATCACGGTATTAGCCGCTTGTGAAATCATCACATAGATTTTCTCTTGAGATTTAACCAATTCTTTGAGCAGGGTAAGGGCATAAGGCATGCCAGATGCACCAGTAAGGGCAATTGCAATTGGCTTCATAGGCTTGGTATTAGTTTGTTAAAAATATCATCAAAACTACCGTTAGACATGACCACAAAATGACCTTGGTTAATTTGGCTAAGTTGAGTAGCAATATCGTCAACTGAACTAAACAAACAATCTGTATCAAATAATTCGTCAATATTCCAGTCGGTATTCTCAGGTCTTAGAATCAATACTTGGTCGGCATCGGTAAGCGCATCAACTAAGCTTTGTTGGTGAAGGCCAGACTTCATAGTGTTAGACCTGAGCTCTAGAATAGCAATGATATTTTCAGTGCCCACTTTAGCCCGTAAGCCTTGAAGTGTGGTTTTAATCGCTGTTGGATGATGGGCAAAATCATCATACAAAGTAATATGACCAGTCTCATGTTTAACTTCTAAACGACGCTTTACGCCTTTGAATGTATTTAACGCCTCACAAGTTACATCAAATGGAACACCAATATGGTGCGCTGCATAAATAGCACCCAAGCCATTTTGCATATTATGTTCACCGAGTAAATTCCAATTAACAGTGTGCCCTTCAACATCAAAATGACTGCCTGTTTTGGTAGTGGTTAGTTGCTGAGTAGGCAAGGCCTGCTCAGTAGACCATAGGCCTTGCTTTAGTACTTCAGCGATGGCTTGGTTGTTTTGTGGGTGAATAATTAGGCCGTCATTGGGCACGGTGCGTACTAGGTGATGAAATTGTTTTTGGATATCTTTGAGAGAGTCGAAGATGTCAGCATGGTCAAATTCAAGATTATTGATCACTAAAGTTTTTGGGTGGTAATGTACAAACTTTGAGCGCTTATCAAAAAAAGCGGTGTCGTATTCATCGGCTTCGATGACAAAGAAGTTTGAATCGGTGAGTCGTGATGACACGCCAAAATCTTCAACCACACCGCCAATCAAAAAGCTGGGATTGTAGCCCGCGTATTCTAAGATACAAGCGAGCATACTCGCCGCTGTGGTTTTGCCGTGAGTGCCTGACACGGCTAATACCCACTTATCACGCAGGACGTTTTCACTCAGCCATTGCGCACCCGAAGTATAAGTGTATTGCTTGGTGAGAATTTCTTCCACACATTCATTGCCACGCGATAGGGCATTGCCAATAATAAAGACATCGGCTTTGGGCATGTCAGCCAGGTTATAGCCATGAGTGTAATCAATATTTTGCTCATCCAATTGCGTGCTCATCGGCGGATATATGCCTTGATCTTGGCCAGTAACTTTGTGGCCTAGTTGTCTGGCAATCAATGCCAGTGAGCCCATGAATGTACCAGCAATGCCTAAAATGTGTATGTGCATTGTTATTTGGCTTGAAATTTTAATGAAGCAGAGTTAATACAATAACGCTGTCCTGTGGGTGCAGGGCCATCAGGAAATACATGGCCAAGGTGCGCATCACAGTTTTTACATCTGATTTCTACGCGGGTCATACCGTGTGCGTTATCTTCGATTGAAGAGACACTGTCAGCCGTGGCAATGTCATAAAAACTAGGCCAGCCAGTGCCAGAGTCAAACTTAGTTTCGGATGAAAATAGCACTTGATCGCAGCAAATACAAGTGTAATCACCTTGCTCATGATGATTGACATATTGGCCAGTAAACGGTGCTTCCGTACCGCACTGTTGGGTGACTTTAAACTGTTCTGGCGTTAATTTAGATAAATCCATTCGTGTATTATATGGGCATTTAAACCATTCTTCTTCATAACCATGAAAAAGTATTTAGTTGGCGGTGCAGTTCGTGATCGCTTATTAGGCATTAGCGACAACAACACTGAGAAAGATTGGGTGATAGTCGGCTCATCGCCTGACGAAATGCTGGATCTTGGCTATCGTCAAGTGGGCAAAGAATTTCCGGTTTTTTTGCATCCGGGTACACAAGAAGAATATGCACTGGCTAGGTTAGAGCGTAAAGTTGGTAAAGGCTACAAAGGCTTTGAATTTGATACTTCAAAATCAGTCACACTTGAGCAGGACTTATCACGCCGTGATTTAACCATTAATGCAATTGCTGAGAAAGATGGGGAATTGTTTGACCCTTTTAACGGCCGAGAAGACTTAAACAACGGCTTGTTAAAACACGTATCTGACGCCTTTAGTGAAGACCCAGTGCGTGTATTACGTGTAGCACGATTTGCTGCACGATTTAAAGTATTTGGCTTTAAGGTAGCACACTCAACCCATCGATTGATGAAAGACATGGTCACCTCAGGCGAGGTCGATGCATTGACACCTGAACGCGTCTTTAAAGAGCTTGAGAAAGCACTGTCTTATGAAACACCGTCGGCGTTTTTTAAGGTGTTATCAGCTTGTGGTGCTGATGCAAGGGTTTTCCCGATGTTGAGTCATAGTGCACACACAACCCATGACAATGAGTTTGAATTTTTAGATCGTTTGAATACCTATAATCCAGTGATTAAATTTGCTGTTTGGTTGCATAATGAGCGCGTCGATACCATTGAGCAACTATGTCAGCATATTAAATGCCCTAAGGAATACACACAACTTGCAACACTAACGAGTCAGTGGCGAGTGATTGCCGATCAATTAGAGCAGCAAGATGCAGAAGGGGTATTGGCATTTTTTAATCGAACCGATGCACTCAGGCGCAAAGAGCGTTTTGAGCAATTACTTGCAATATTTGTTTTGTTGGGTATTGAGGTTGAGCCGATAAAGCAACTGTGTGATCAATTGGGTTCGATAGATATTGCTAGTCTTGATAAAAGCAATATTGCTAAGGCAATTCAGGATAAGAAGTTGTCAATTATTGCGTTATTTTACAACTCGACAAAGTGAATCGTATTCACAATATTCACAAGCGCCTTTAGTCGGTAGCACTTCGGCATCACCTTGTTGATAATCTAAGCTGGTTTGGTCTAGTTGTTGTTGCCAGAGTTTGAGCTGTTGGTCCCAATCGGTGCAAGACTTTTGCCCAGAAGTTTTTTTAGGTAAAGAGTCTTTGTCTCTAGCCAAACCGGTGATACTAATTTTATCTGCTGCTGGCTTGATAAAGGCAATGCCATCAGCTGGATTGGTGGTGGCGTAAATGGGCAATTGCGGCTCTTTGATTGGATTTCCACACCAAGGGTTGCTTGGTAAGTTGCCGGTCTTGTAATCAAAGATAATGCGGTCGCCATTGTCCATTTCATCAACACGATCAAGGCGCGTGTTAAAGTGCAAACCAGCAACATTGGCTTCAATGGTTTGCTCAGTGGCAATCACTCTAAAGGCATCACGTTGTTTTTCGGTGGCAATGAATTTATGAATCAATTGTTGTAGTCGGTCGTGCTCAATTTGGGTAAAGCCGGAGCGTCCATAACGCTTTAATTCATTTTGAATGGCGGTATCGATGAGCTGATTTAATTTATCTTCACTGTAAGCGATCAAATCAGTAGAAGATTGTACTTGTCGATAGATAGATTCCAATACTTTGTGAACCACATCTCCTTGCTCTGCACGGTTAAGGCCGAGATGTGGCGCGTCAAATTTTTTGATATTAAGGCGATGGGCGAAGCCTTTAAAGGCGCAAGCCATTTGGTCTTTTAGAATGCCCACGCCGCCACTCACCTGCTTGTCAACTAGTGGCGCGGCTTGAGTATCGTTAATGGTTTCTAATAGGGCGGGCTGATGTGGCTGTTTGGGTGTTTCGATTTCGTTATTAAAAGGCAGTAGCGGTGATCTGTGTTGCTCGCTTTCAAAGTGAGTTTTGGCATAAGAGAAGTTCACTTGATCAGATAAATTGATTAAGTTGTTCAGCGTATCTTTGGCATCTTTGGCAATCAGTTCAAAATTACTGTGAGGAATTTGATGTTGTGCGGCAATGTCATTAGGAATAAAACGTGGCGCATTAAGCGCTGCTGGCAAGAAATCATCGGTCATGCCGAGCACCCACGCCTCGTCAAAATACAGGCCTTCTGCTTCCAAACTGCCGAGTATTTGAATCGGAGTTTTGGCAGATTGTGCTTGGAAAATCACTTGGGATAACCAAGTTTGTAAATCGACAACGGCTTGTGATGCACTAACTTTATCGTTGATTTGGGCTAATTGATTTAGCCCCAAGCTGGTTTGCTGGTATTTGTTAAATAATTGGTATTCGACACTAGAGAGGGTTCTGTCTGTTGCAAAGCCCCAAGCTAGCAAATACGTGTTAAAGCTTAACAACCATTGATCGTGTTTTTGCCGGCCACTTACGGCTTTAGAGCTAATGTTATTAATAAGTGCATCCAATAAAGGTGTGTTAATTAGATGCGGACTAAGTTGGTTTAATTTGAAGTGTGTTTGTGACCAAGATAAAACTTGATTCACCAATAATGCTCGGCTTGATTGCTCAACTTGGGCGTGAGCAATATAGGGCGAGGTGATAACGGCGTTAAAGGTCTCGGTACTAATGCGGTTGCTTTGCAGTTGTTGAGAGAGCTGTAACACTGAAAGTAAGTGCCGAATGAATGGGTAATCAGTCAGCGGCAAACCTAGAGAAATGTTGTAGGCTTTTTGTCCCGTGCCAACCAGTACATCGTCGAAGACTTGATCAAAAATTGATTTTATCTGATGGTGTTCACTATTGAGTTGTGGACTGACAATGGCAATGTGTTTTTCTGGGTGTTTGCTGTGTAAATCCTTAGCCCAAGTGGCAACATGAAAAATTTCATCAGAGGTTGTGTTAAAGGTTTGGTTGCTACTGTGTGTGTTTGGCTGATTTGCGCTTAGGACTTGATGGCCAATATTGGCAAACAAACCTGATTGCTCAGGTGTAAGTGTTTTAAACCCATAAAGATAGGGTTGGCTAATTTCACGATCACGATTTAAGATGAGTGTGGATAGGTCATTGACATCAAGCACATTAAGCGTCAATTTGGTTTGCTGATAATCCAACATCCAAGCGCTAAATAACTCACTATTTTGATGATGTGAATCAAGTAATTGCGTGGGGTTGATTAAATGCGCATGGCAATAATCCATATTTTTTACCACTTCGTCTAGTAGGCGAGTATCAACTATTTGACCTAAGCGCGTCATGGATTGATTGATGAGTGTTCTAGATTCGATGGCTGAAATAAGGCGCTTGGATGAGTTGGGATTAATGGCTTTCCAAGTGTGCTGTAGGTATTGTTTCCAAGCAAAAGTCTGAGGGAGTGCTGAGGTGCCTCGTTGCAGGTTCCAAGTTTTTTTAAAAGCTAAGACTTGTCGATTGTTAGCCAGAACAACACTGTCTTGAGCGGTTAGAGATGCTAGATTGGCATTAATCCACATAGCCGAAGAAGGTGTTGAGTCGGCCCCAAATTGTCTCTAGACCTTGTTTTTTTAAACTGGAAAAAAGCTGCACCTCTACATAAGGATGCGGTTCAATAGCACGCCTGACTTTGAGTAGTGCATTGCTCGCCGCCCCTTTTTTGAGTTTGTCTGATTTGGTTAGTAAAATTTGCGTGGGTAGGTTGATACTGACGCACCAGTCCAACATCATTTGGTCGAATTTTGTGAGTGGGCGACGTACGTCCATTACCAAAACTGCGCCCGCCAAGCAACGACGTTTTTCAAAATATTCACTCATGTCAATGTGCCATTGCCGTTTAATGCGTTCAGGTACTTTAGCATAACCGTAACCGGGCAAATCAACCAAACGACGGTTTTCATCTAATTCAAAAAATACCAAATGTTGTGTTCTGCCAGGTGTACGTGATACTTTGGCTAATTTATTTTGCAAAGTGAGTGTATTGATAGCGCTTGATTTTCCAGCGTTAGAGCGTCCGGCAAAAATTACCTCAAAGCCTTGGTCGTCCGGACAACCTTTGAGCGATGGGCATGAGAGTAAAAACTTGGCTTGAGGGTAGGAATTGCGCATTATGGAAAACGGTGTATAATAAAAAATTCGTGGTGGGAGTAGACATCATTATATAAAGGTTCACGGCGAGACTAAGCGTCATTTTTTTTAAATAAGGAGAGAGTAATGAAAAAAGTTTTATTAGTAGCAGCAGCGGCTGCATTATCAGTAGGTTCGTTTTCAGTTCAAGCGTCTGGCGAAGCAATGTATAACAATTTAGGTTGTTCAGGTTGTCATGGTGCTGGTGGTAACTCAATGGTGCCATCGTACCCTTCACTAGCGGGTAAAGATGCTGGCTGGATTTTTGACCAGTTAAAAGACTTTCAGTCTGGCAAACGTGTAGACCCAACAATGAATGCAATGGCGCCAATGGCTGCAGGCCATGAGCAAGCAATTGCAGATTTCCTATCTGGAAAATAAATTACTGACGGTTTTTATAAACCGAATCTGTAATTTTTAGGATTTAAGTTTAAATCCTATATTATGATAAGCCGATATTGAGTATAATATCGGCTTATTTTTTTGCAAAAAGGAAACCCGTGAATAAATTAGCATTAATTTTTACTGCAGTACTGGCTTTAGCCTCAACACACACTTTAGCGGCAGGCGATGCAGCACTTGGTCAAACCAAATCGGCGACTTGTATTGGTTGTCATGGCGTTAGCGGAAACTCAGTGGTACCAAGTTTTCCTAAATTAGCAGGCCAAAGCCAAGCTTATTTATTGAAACAGTTAAGAGAATTTAAAACTCACGATCGTACAGATGCTACGATGGCTGGAATGGTAGCGCCATTAACCGATACTGACATGCAAAACATTGCTGCGTATTATGCTTTACAAACGGTGACACCAGGCGTAGCTAAGAAAGATGCCAATATTGCCCTAGGTGAAAAAATCTATCGTGGTGGCAAGAAGTCCACAGGTACAACAGCTTGTATTGCTTGTCATGGCCCACAAGGAAAAGGCATTCCGGCTGCAGGCTTTCCGGCATTAGGTTCACAGCATGCTGCTTATGTGGCTAAGCAGCTTAAGTTGTTTCGTCAAGACTCAATCAATGCACAAACGGGTTCGACTAAACCAAGCAGAGCTAACGACTATGAAGGCATGATGATTAACTTCACTAAGAGTTTAACCAACACAGAAATTGATGCAGTTTCTGAATACATTGCTGGTCTACACTAAAACTTAATCTTTGAAAATTAAAAAAAAGGCAGTCCTGACTGCCTTTTTTATTGCACATGAAAATACAGCCCCATCGGGTATAATTCATTCTTTTTTAAGCACAATATCGGATTTATAATAAATGAAAACTTCACTAGAAACATTAGACGGCCTTAAAAGATCATTAACGGTTAAATTACCTGCAGATATCTTTAAACAGAAATCAGATGCAGTTTTGCAAAAAATGGCCTCACAAGTCGCCATTGATGGTTTTAGAAAGGGCAAAGTGCCTTTGTCTATTTTGCGTAAGCAGTTTGGTGATAATGCAACTTCAGATGCAGTGAATGACATTGTTAACGAAACTTTAGTGGATGCATTGGCAGAGGTAAAAGTAACGCCAGCAGCACGACCAACCATTACTAAAATAGACTCAAAAGACAAAGAGGAATTTTCTTACACGGTTGAATTTGAAGTTTATCCTAAGATTAAAGTGGCTGATTTTTCTAAGTTAAAAATCGAGCAAACCAAAGTAAAAATTACCAAAGCCGATGAAGAAAAAACCTTAGAAGGTTTAATCACTCAATCAACTGAATATAAATCTGTAAAGCGTAAATCTAAAGAAGGCGATCAAGTAACGATTGACTTTGAAGGCATTATGGATGGTAAAGTATTTGATGGTGGTAAATCAACTGACTTTCAATTGATATTGGGTAAAGGCTCAATGATTAAGGGTTTTGAAGATGGCCTAACTGATGTTGCCCCGGGAAAATCAATCAGCTTAGATTTAACTTTCCCTAAAGATTATCATGCGCCACAGTTAGCAGGCAACGAAGTTACTTTTGAAATCACTGTAACAGATGTGGCCTCTCCTAAAGCGCCTAAGTTAGATGATAAATTTGCTGAAAAATTTGGCGAAAAAGACATGGATGCCTTGAAAAAGAGCATGAAAGAGCAAATGCGTGTTGAAATTGACAATCGTCTTGCAGAAGAGAATAAAAATGCAATTTTTGATGCGTTGTTAGCGGCAAATAATTTTACTGTGCCGCAAGCCAGTATTGATAGTGAGGCGCAGAACTTGCTTCAAGAAATGCAAGAACGCATGCAGCAACAAGGTATGCAACCTCAAGCCGATCTAGAAGCCTCTGCCTTTAATACAGAAGGCGAGCGCCGTGTTAAATTAGGTTTGTTGATTGGTGAAGTTGCGAGCAGTAATAAGCTCACTGCAAGCAAAGAACAATTGGATGCTAAGTTAGAAGAAATGTCACAGATGTATGGCGAAAATGCACAACAAATGATAGACTACTACAATGAGGATCCAACCAGACTCACACATGTTGAGCTATTAGTGGTTGAAAAAATGGTGCAAGAAGTTGTTTTAGAAAAGGCAGCTGTTACCGTTAAAAATAAAAAGTTTCAGGAAGTAACACAACAAACATAAATGACAATTCAAAATTTAAATCAAATCCCAATGGTGGTGGAGCAATCTGCCCGAGGCGAACGCGCTTATGATATTTATTCGCGCCTTTTAAAAGAACGTGTTATTTTCTTAGTAGGTCCTGTTGAAGATTACATGGCTAATGTGATTGTAGCTCAATTGTTATTTTTAGAATCTGAAAACCCAGATAAAGACATTCACTTGTATATTAATTCACCAGGTGGGTCGGTTTCTGCAGGTTTGGCTATTTATGACACTATGCAGTTTATTAAGCCAGATGTCTCTACTTTATGTATTGGTCAAGCAGCGAGCATGGGTGCGTTACTATTAACTGCTGGTGCTGAAGGTAAACGTTTTGCCTTGCCACATGCGAGAATGATGATTCACCAACCTTTGGGTGGTTTTTCAGGTCAAGCCAGTGATATTGATATCCATGCTAAAGAGATCTTAACGGTTAGAGAAAAACTTAACAATATCTTGAAAAAGCACACAGGAAAAAGTATTGCCTCTATTCAAAAAGACACTGATAGGGATAACTTTATGTCAGCTTCTAAGTCAGCAGAATACGGCTTAATTGATAAGGTACTTACAAAACGCTAAGGAGTTTTAGTCTATGGCAGCAGATATTGAAGAATTAAATTGTTCGTTTTGTGGCAAAGCCAAGGCTGAGGTCGATCGCTTAATTGCAGGCCCAGGTGTTTACATTTGTAACGAATGTATTGAATCATGTCATGATTTAATACAAGAACAAGCACTTAAAGAAATTACAGATACTCATCAAGAGTGGGATTACACGCCTAAAGAGTTATTGCATTTTTTAAACGATTACGTGATTGGTCAAGACCACGCCAAGAAGGTGCTTTCTGTTGCAGTTTATAACCATTACAAGCGTCTACAAAGCGGTTACATTTCCAACGATGTTGAGTTAGATAAGTCCAATATTTTGATGATTGGCCCTACCGGCTCAGGAAAAACATTATTAGCACAGACCTTGGCCCGTATTTTAGATGTGCCATTCACAGTAGCAGATGCAACCACATTAACTGAAGCAGGTTATGTGGGTGATGATGTTGAAAATGTGATTAAAAGCTTATTATCCAAGTGTGATTTTGATGCAGATCGTGCAGAGCGTGGCATCATCTTTATTGATGAAATTGATAAAATTTCGCGCCGTTCAGATTCTCCTTCTATTACCCGTGATGTTTCGGGTGAAGGCGTACAGCAAGCCATGCTTAAGCTGATTGAAGGCACAGTGGCTTCAGTACCACCTCAAGGTGGGCGTAAGCACCCTAATCAAGAAACCATCGATGTAGACACCTCAAAGATTTTATTTATTTGCGGTGGTGCGTTTGGTGGTTTAGATAAGATCATCGGGAGAAGGGTTGAAAAGGCGACTGGTATTGGTTTTTCTGCTGATGTGAAAGACCTTAATACAGAGAAAACGTTAACAGATCTGTTTGACTTGATTGAACCAGAAGACTTAATCAAGTATGGCCTTATTCCTGAATTGGTGGGCCGTTTACCAGTACAAACAGCATTGAGTGAGCTTGATGAAGACGCGTTAATCCAAATTTTAACAAAGCCTAAAAATTCAGTGGTTAAGCAATTCCAAGAAGTGTTTTTAATGGAAGGTGTTAAGTTAACCTTTAGAAAAACAGCCTTATCAGAAATTGCCAAGCTGGCTATTAAACGCAAAACAGGTGCTCGAGGTTTACGTTCTATTTTAGAAGATTTGTTATTAGATACAATGTTTGAATTGCCGTCATTAGACGATGTCAATGAAGTGGTAATCGACAGAGCCGTGGTTGAGAAGAAGAAAGCGCCGTTAATGGTGTACCGTTCGGCCAAGAAATCTAAAAAAGCCAGTTAAATAGTCCGGTCTAGATAAAAATTGGAATTATTTGATCGTCAAAAAGACGCCGTAGGGCAGGGCGAGAGAACCTTGTTGGTTTATGTTGAACTGCCTTCAACGCGCAATATTCACAATGCCAAATCTGAATTTAGAGAATTAGCCGAATCGTCAGGCTTAGATATTGTTGAAGCTATTCAAGTTAATCGAAATTCGGCCAAAGCTCAATATTATATTGGCACAGGTAAGGTTGATGAAATTGCACAGATGGTTAAAGAGCTTGAGCTTGATTTAGTTATCTTTTCGCCAGAGTTATCCCCCTCTCAAGAGCGCAATCTTGAAAAAACATTAGAATGCCAGGTGATGGATCGTACTGGTCTTATCCTTGATATTTTTGCATTGCGAGCAAATTCTTTTGAAGGCAAGCTGCAAGTTGAATTGGCTCAACTTCGCCATCTATCAACTCGATTAGTACGTGGTTGGACGCATCTAGAACGCCAAAAAGGTGGTATTGGTATGCGTGGGCCGGGTGAGACGCAACTAGAAACAGACAAGCGATTGATCGCTGTACGCATTAAAAATATTACCAAACGATTGGACAAGGTGCATAAACAGCGTGATTTAGGCCGAAAATCACGAGTTAAAAATGAACTGCCAATGATTGCATTGGCGGGTTATACCAATGCTGGAAAGTCGACTTTATTTAACACGCTGACTGATGCGGGTGTGTTTGCACATGACCAACTCTTTGCCACACTAGATTCAACCATTCGACGTGTGATATTGCCAGCCTCAGGTGAGGCTGTTATTGCCGATACAGTAGGTTTTATTCAAGACTTACCTCATGACCTAGTTGATGCTTTTAAATCTACGCTAGAGGAAACAAAACGCTCTGACGTGTTACTACATATTGTGGATGCATCTGACGAATACAATATTGAAAAAATTGGTCAAGTAGAAGATATTATTTTGGAAATTGGCGCCGACAAAATCCCCACTATTTTAGTGATGAATAAGATTGATTGTTTGGCCGATTTTAAGCCAAGGATGGATCGCGATAAAGACGGTAGAATTTATCGTGTATGGATCTCAGCACAAGCAGGTTCGGGCATTGATTTTCTTTATCAAGCATTGGCAGAACAGCTTAGTGGTATGATGACACGTGCCAAAATACAACTGGATGTACAATCGGCTTATATTCGTAGTGAAATCCACAATATTGGTTATATCCACAATGAAAAGGTGGATGATTTTGGTGCTTGGGTACTTGAAATTAACGTGACAAACCACTATCTATCTAAATTATTAAACAAACAAGGTGTTGAATTGCTATGGGAACAGAAGCCACAACAGAAGTAATTGATCTAACCCAAGAAAGAGTGCCTTTATTACCCTTGCGTGATGTGGTGGTTTTTCCACACACAGTAATGCCACTTTTTGTCGGCAGAAAATCCTCTGTTAGCGCAATCACTCAAGCAATGGGCACCAATAAATACATCTTCTTAGTGGCGCAAAAAGATGAAAAAACTGAAAACCCTGGTAATGATGATTTACACCAAGTAGGCACATTAGCAACTATTTTACAAATGTTAAAACTACCCGATGGCACAATCAAAGTTTTGGTTGAGGGTGTTAAGCGCGCAAAAATTAATCAATTTTTTGAAGCAGAAGACTACACCGAAGTTTCGGTTAGTGAGTTTAACCTAGAGTCTAATGAAAGCATTGAAGTCAAAGCAATGATGCGTCTGGCGTTAGATAGTTTTGAAACCTACATCAAGCTTAATAAAAAAATACCTGAAGAAGTGCTTAAAGTATTGCAGGATATTTCCGATGTTGAGCGTTTTAGTGACGTTATTATTGCCAATTTAAACCTTAAGCTTAATGAAAAACAATCCTTACTTGAGGGTGATCATGCCAAAGATAGGCTGGATAAAGTCTTAGCGGTTATTCAAGGTGAGATCGATGTACTCAGTGCCGAAAAGAAAATTCAATCTCGTGTGCGCAAGCAAATGGAGTCTAATCAGAAAGACTACTACTTGAATGAGCAGATGAAGTCGATTCAAAAAGAATTGGGTCAGGCTGAAGAAGAAAATGAAATTGAGGATTTACAAGTAAGTATCAACAAAGCAAAAATGCCTAAAGCTGTTAAAGCCAAAGCAGAATCTGAGTTGAAGAAACTTTCTCGCATGTCTTCTCAATCCTCGGATGCTTCTATTATTCGCACCTATATTGAAAATTTATGCGATGTGCCATGGAAGAAAAAAACCATTATTAACAAGGACCTTAAGAAAGCACAAAAGATTTTAGATGGTGATCATTATGGTTTAAATAAAGTCAAGGAGCGCATTTTAGAGCACTTGGCTGTACAAACACGTGTCACCCACAATAAAGCCAATATTTTGTGCCTTGTTGGCCCTCCTGGTGTGGGTAAAACCTCACTGGGTGAGTCGATTGCCAAAGCGGTTAATCGTAAGTATGTGCGCATGGCCTTAGGCGGTGTGCGTGATGAGGCTGAAATTCGTGGTCATAGACGCACTTACATTGGTGCAATGCCTGGGTCTATTGTGCAAAAAATGCAAAAAGTTAAGGTTAAGAACCCTTTGTTTTTGCTAGATGAAATCGAAAAGATGGCCAGTGATTACCGAGGTGATCCTTCTTCAGCCATGTTGGAAGTGTTAGATCCTGAGCAGAACCACACCTTTAATGATCATTATCTAGAAGTTGATTATGACCTTTCTCAAGTAATGTTTGTGGCGACAGCCAACTCACTTGATTTGCCGCAGCCATTGTTAGATCGTATGGAGATTATTGAATTATCAGGTTACACCGAAGATGAAAAAGTGCAAATTGCTAAGCGTCATTTAGTGGCAAAAGCCATGAGTAATAATGGTGTTAAATCCAGCGAGATTGATTTTAAAGATTCAGCTATTTTAGATATTATTCGTTATTACACACGTGAGGCCGGTGTTCGTAGTTTGAGTCGAACTATTAGTACGATTTGCCGTAAAGTGGTGAAGGAAGTGGTGCTTAAAAAACGTAAAAGTAGAGCGATTATCAACGCTAAAAGTTTGTCAAAATATTTAGGGGTTAAAAAATTCCGCTACGGATTGGCAGAAGAGCACAATCAAGTGGGTGAAGTAACCGGCTTGGCATGGACATCGGTTGGCGGTGATTTACTTACCATTGAAGCCACTGCTTACAAAGGCAAAGGCAAGCTTAATTACACCGGTCAGCTGGGCGATGTGATGAAAGAGTCGATCCAAGCAGCCATGAGTGTTGTGCGTACGCGAGCAAAAGAATTGGACATTGCTGATGATTTTCAAGAGAAGCTAGATATTCATATTCACGTTCCTGATGGCTCTACGCCAAAAGATGGCCCAAGTGCGGGTGCAGCAATGTGCACTGCATTAGTCTCCGTACTCACAGGTCGTAAAGTAAAAGCCGATGTGGCCATGACCGGTGAAATTACCTTGCGTGGTGAAATTACACCGATTGGTGGCCTCAAAGAGAAAATGCTGGCTGCACTTCGTGGCGGCATTAAAACCGTGATTATCCCTGATGATAACGAGCGTGAACTTTCTGAAGTGCCTGACAAAATCAAAGGCGAATTAAACGTCATCAAAGTTAAGTGGATTGACGAGGTACTAGACATCGCTTTAGAGAAATAATAAAGATAATAAAAAAGGCGCTTAAAGCGCCTTTTTTATTGGAAAATTTTAAGCCTAAGGTCGAATGTAAGAATAGCCTTGTTGCTGTAGTTCACCAATGCGGACTACGCCAGAAGGCGTGATGCTCACACCATCTGTTAGTGCTGGGAAATGACCCTTCTTTTTCTTAAAGCCATTCATGGTATTTTGACAAGCGCTGAATTTAATCTCACTCATGGCCATCTTTTCAACACGACTGGCATTTTTATTGCCCGTGGTAAGAATGCCCAAGCCTGGGCCGTAAGCCACAATCTCAACGTCTACTTTATCTGCACCATAATACTTTTGTAAATTGGCTGCATTGTTAAGTACGATTTTTTGCGTTCTTGCATCATCTGTACTAATTTGAATGACGAATTTTGGATTGGCTGCGTGTGCATTTAGTGTGAGCAATGCGAGTGTTACAATGCTTAATAGTATCTTTTTCATGTGTTTTCTCCTGATTTAATTATTTTTTTATAGACGATATCAAAACCTGATAAAACTCTAAAATCAGCTGAATATAAGCTATAAACAAGGTTTTTTAGTCATTTTTTATTAAAATTTATACTACTTAGGCGCTAATTTTTACCCACATTACTCTATATTGAAAATTTGCTAAATTTTAGCAAGGTTCTTTTTTGATAAGCTGACTCATCTATAAATTTGTTGAGATGACATGGAAGCAATTTAAGAAAGTGCCTTAAATTGATTTATAATGAGGTTTTTAAAATAAAAAAAATCTTTTAAGCAACCAAACCGGCATTTTTATTTAATGATGAACGAACACTTATTAATACAAATTGTTTTGTTACTCGCCATTGCGGTAATAACGGTTTCTGTATCACGTCGTTTGCATTTTCCGCCTATTTTAGGCTACATTATTGTTGGTGTTATTGTCGGTCCAAATGGGTTTGGATTTATTGATAAAGCAGAGAATATTGAGCTTTTGGCTGAATTTGGCATTGTGTTTTTATTATTTGCAATTGGTTTGGAATTTTCTATTGGACAGATGATAGCCATGCGCAGACAAGTGTTTGGTATGGGTGCTGTGCAGGTTTTTGTAACTGCTACTGTGATTTATTTGATTACTTATTTGGCAGGTTTGGACACAAATACCAGTATTGTTATCGCGAGTGCTTTTGCGCTTTCTTCAACTGCTATTGTGATTAAGCAATTAACTGAACAATCTGAAATTAGATCTAGGCATGGTCGTTCTGCACTGGGTATTCTTATTTTCCAAGATATTATGGTTATTCCATTATTGATTCTTATTCCTGCTTTGGCAATGAGCGGCGATGTTAATGGCATATCTTGGGTATTAGGTACAGCCTTTTTAAAAGGTATCTTTGTGGTTGTTTTAATTCACATGATTGGTAAATATTTACTTAAGCCGTTATTTCATGAAGTAGCCAGTGCTAAATCTCAAGAGCTTTTTACGTTAACGGTTTTAACCGTTGCATTAGGTGCAGCAGCCTTTACTGAAGAAATGGGGCTGTCGATGACACTGGGCGCTTTTTTGGCAGGCACAATGCTTAGTGAAACCGAATACCGGCATCAGATTGAAGCAGACATTCGACCTTTCCAAGATGTTTTACTAGGGCTATTTTTTGTCACTATCGGTATGTCGATTTCTATTGAAATATTAACCCAACATTTTTGGGTTATTATGCTGATTACTTTGGCAATTATTTTGATTAAAGGGGGAATCCTTTATATGACTGCCCGATTCTTTTGTAAAGAAGGCGGAGTGTCTTTACGCATTGCCTTGTCTTTGTCGCAAGTGGGAGAGTTTGGCTTAGTATTATTAAGCTTGGCTTTTTCGTTTGATTTGCTCCCGAATGAAACGGGTAATATTTTATTAACTGCTGCGGTATTGAGTATGTCGTTAGCACCATTTATGATTAAATTTAATGGCAAAATTACAAAATTTATACATAAAGATTCTTACTCTAACAACCATCAAGGTATTGAAAATACCATCATTGAAGAAAGTAAATACTTGAGTGATCATGTTATTTTGTGTGGATTTGGTCGTGTTGGTCAAACAGTTGAGCGATTTTTGCACAAGGCAAATCACCCATTTGTTGTTCTAGATATGGATATTAAGCGTGTGCATGAGGCTCATAATGCGGGTGAGGCGGTTTATTATGGTGATGCCGCTAAACAAAGTATTTTAATGGCGGCAGAAATTAATAAAGCCAAGGTAATGATTATTACCTTTAGTGATTTTCATGCGACATTAAAAATCATTAAAACTACTAGACGACTCAATAAGGACATACCTATTTTGGTGCGCACATTAGATGATTCGCATCTTAATGAATTGTTTGAAGAGGGAGCAACTGAGGTGATTCCTGACACCTTTGAATCTAGCATTATGCTGGCTTCGCATTTATTGTTAATGATTGGTCAGCCACCCAGTCGAGTGTTAAGGCAGACACGTCAAATTCGTCAAGATCGTTATAAAATTCTTGAAAATTTTTATCCTGGTGAGGATGACAATCCAATGGAACAACATCAAGTGATGAAGGGTATTATTCATAGCGTATTGGTTGAAGGTTCGATGTATGCCATTGGTCATCGACTAGAAGACCTAGATCTTGAAAGTTATAATGTCAAGGTTGAGGCGATTAAGCGAGGACATGTTAGAGGTGAAAACCCTTCTGGAGAAACCCGAATTCGTGATGATGATCATATCGTTCTGAGCGGTTTGATTGAGGATATTGAACGCGCTGAAAAGTATTTGATTACAGGTTGATTGGATTATTCTGGCGCTATACTTTAAGATATTTTCCTTATTTTAGCGTAATAAAATCCGTCAAATTCATGGCTAGGGAGTTGTTGTCTGCCAATGACTGTTTTAATACCCCAATCTAAGTCAATTTTAATTTCACTAGCATCGTCATGACTGTAAAGAAAGTCAGCGATTTGGAATTCATTTTCAGCTTTTAGAATCGAGCAAGTTGCGTAAAGCAAGGTGCCACCAGGTTTTAGCATTTGCCACAAATTGCCCAAAATTTTTGCTTGCAGCTCAACCAAGGCAGTAATATCTTTAGGCTTTCTAAGTAACTTGATATCGGGATGACGGCGAATCACACCGGTGGCCGAGCAAGGGGCGTCGAGCAGGATTTTGTCAAATTTTTTTCCATTCCACCAGTCTTGTTGCTGGGCATCGCCCTCAATAATTTCTATATTGTTAATGTTAAAGCGCTGTGCATTTTGCTTAACCCTCTCCAGTCTTTGTCCGTCACTGTCTAAGGCGATAATGTTGGATTCTGGTGCTAATTCACTAAGATGGGTGCTCTTACCACCGGGAGCACTACAAGCATCGAGAATAAGGTCAGTATTTTGCGGGTCTAATAAGGATGCAGATAATTGTGGCGAGGCATCTTGAACGTAGCATGAGCCGGTTTCAAAATCGGGCAAATCATAAACACTCACTGGCTTGTCTAAAACCAAAGCTTGAAGTGCAACATTTAAAGGCTCACTGGTAATGCCTGCCTGGTCTAATGCCTGCCGATAATCCGCTATTGGGTATTTCGGATGTACGCGAATGGTCATTGGTGCCTGAATATTATTTTGGCTAAAAATCTGTTCAAAATCGTTCGGATAATTTTGTTTTATTTTTTTTACCATCCAGGTAGGGTGTGAATAATGCGTTTGAGCTAATAGCTTTTCTTTGTTGCGATCAATTTGTCTTAAAATAGCGTTGATCAAGCCTTTAGCCCAGTCTTTATCAAGATCAATTGCCACATTAACGGTTTCAAAAACACTAGCGTGACTGGCTACATTCGAATGTAATATTTGATAAGCACCTAATAGCATCAGACAGTGAATATCAAGATCTTCCTTTTTTAAGGAATGATCAAGCAGATCGGTAACGATATCATTTAGCTGATGATAAAAACGAATGGTGCCAAATACTAACGACTTGGCTAAAGCATCATCCGGGTCTGGATAGACAAAAGCAGACAGAGATTTTTTTTCAAGAATAACCGAGCAAATTGCTTCTAACGCAACTACTCGTGTATTAGACTTATGGATATTTTGCAAGTGAGCGTTTAATTTCTTTTAACAAGCTTTTCGGTTTAACGTAGCCTGGGATATGGTCGCCATTCTCGAAGAAAATAAAAGGTGTGCCGGTAACATTAAGCTTTTTGGCTAAAATTAGATGATCGATGATTGGATTTTTACAATCAACCAGAGGATTGCCTTTTTGTATCATGCCTCTGTGCATCGCTTGTTTTGGATCGTCAGCACACCAAATAGCAACAGAGCGGTAGTAGGATTTAGTATTCACACCTGTGCGTGGAAAAGCCAAGTATTTCATTGTAACACCCAGCTTGTTAAGCGCATCTACGTCTTTATGTAGTTTTCGGCAATAAGGGCAGTCGACATCAGTAAAGACGTTAATGATGTATTTTTCATCATCGGCTTTATAGATAATTTTTTCATCATCAGTGGTGGTTGCTAAAATTTCCTTAGCAAGGCTAGACATGCGATATTGGGTTAGATTTATGCGTGTTTGCAAATCAATCACTTCGCCTTGCGCTAAATAACGACCATCCTCTGAAATATAAATAACATCGAGTGCTGGCTTCCTTAGAATGACTTCGTATAAACCTTGAAATGGGGTTGAGTTGATGTCTTGCTCAGTTACGCCTGAAAAGTAACTGTTCAGACCTTTAAGGATATCGGCTTTGTCAGCCAAAATATTAGTTGATAGCAAGGCAAGTGTAATGAATAATGACTTTAGCATAATAAATAATTGTGGTTAAAAATGAATAAATTTTACCTACTTAGGTACAATTGCGCCATTGTATTTATTTTCGAAAAAAATGATGGAATTCTCTTTAATTAATCAAACCATTCAACATTTTGATGGTGATAGTGTTGTCGTATTTTCTAATACGGATACAGACCTTAATGACGCAGCATTGCGACAGTTGATTGAACTTAATCAGTTTGAATCCAAAGCTGGAAAAATTTTATCCTTAAACTTAGTTGAAGGCTTTAAAGCTAAGCATATCATCGTTGTAGGTTTGGGCGATGCGCCGACGACGGATAAAAACTATATCAAAGCTTTGGTTGCTGTTAGTGACGCATTAACCACTGTCAAAATTAAAAGCACTATGATTCAACAAGTTGAGATAGAAGGTTGTGATCAGCAGTGGATGCAACGTACCACTGCCAGAGTGATGTTAAATTCAACTTATCAAATACAAAAAGTAGGCGCTGATCAGACTGATGAAAGTCCAGTTGAGAGCATTGCCATGCAATCAGATGCCGACAACGCCCATGAATTAGCACAAGGTCAGGCCATTGCAAATGGCATGGCGCTGACACGTCATTTGGGTGATTTGCCATCAAATGTATGTACACCGACTTATTTGGCAGATACTGCACAAGTCCTTGCTACAGAATTTGATTTAGACTGTGAAATATTAGAAGAAGCTGACATGTCAGCTCTCGGTATGGGCTCATTGCTTTCAGTTTCTAAGGGGTCAATTGAGCCGCCGAAACTCATTAGTCTAAGTTATGTTGGTAATGGCGATGCCAAGCCGATTGTGTTGGTTGGCAAAGGTGTGACCTTTGACAGTGGTGGTATTTCACTTAAGCCCGGTGCCGGCATGGATGAGATGAAATACGATATGTGTGGTGCGGCATCAGTGCTAGGCACAATGCGCGCAGTAGCCGAAATGAAACTTAAAGTAAACTTGACCATCGTGGTGCCAACCGTTGAGAATATGCCTGCGCATAACGCCTCTAAGCCGGGTGATGTGGTCACAAGTATGTCGGGCCAAACCATTGAGATTCTTAATACTGATGCTGAAGGGCGTTTAATTTTGTGTGACGCACTGACTTATGTGGAAAAATTTAACCCAGCAGTTGTGATTGATACGGCAACCTTAACCGGTGCTGTGATTGTTGCCTTAGGTAAGCACCATTGTGGTGTAATGGCAAATGATCAGGACTTAGCCGATGATCTAATTGCAGCAGGAAAAATAGCTCTAGATACGGCTTGGCAATTACCACTTGATGACGAATATGACGAATTGCTTAAGTCAAACTTTGCTGATATGGGTAATATTGGTGGGCGTGAAGCTGGCACAGTAACTGCCGCTTGTTTTTTAGCACGATATGCTAAAAACTATCGCTGGGCGCATTTGGATATTGCAGGCACTGCTTGGGTAAGTGGCGCTAAAAAAGGTGCAACAGGCCGTCCAGTGCCACTATTAACCCAATATGTTTTGGATCAAGTTTAAGAATTGTTATGTCAAGTTTTGAAAATGTAACGGTTGTAAAGGCGGCCAATATTTATTTTGATGGTAAAGTCACTTCGCGCGTGGTTCAGTTTGCCGATGGCTCTAAGAAAACACTCGGCATTATGATGCCAGGTGATTATGAGTTTGGTACGGATGATAATGAATTGATGGAAATCCAAGCAGGTGAAATGGAGGTGTTATTGCCGGGCGAAAGTGAGTGGCAAACTTTTACCAAAGGCACTTCGTTTGAAGTTCCTAAAAATTCAAGCTTCAAATTGCAAGTAAAAGAAGTAACGGATTATTGCTGTTCTTATTACTAAAATTTAAAAAAGGCATAGGCCTTGCTCATGTCGTTCTAAAATTCCACTAATTACGATCTAACCAAACACCCAAACCTTGAGCGCAAATTTCTAAATCGCCTTTAAACAGTTTAACCTGTTGTGCTTCGTCTAATATAACGCCGTGTTTAGTGGCGATGTCCAGTAAGTAATTAAGCAGGGATTCTTTAATGGCCTTGTGTCGATTAGGTCGATTTTTTAAAGTGTTGGCAATCTTAACAAAGCCATCGATATGCTGTATCAGCATATTGGCAGACTGACTCGTGAATTCAATACGGTTAAAGTGCGTCAAGTAGGCGTACTTTGGTTGTAGTGCCATGAGTTTTTGAATGGTATTTTTCCAAACCTCTGGATCAAACTGTACGGGTGTCGTTGGCGGGAAGATTAATTCGCCTTGATCGGTATCAAACTCACGATAACTAACGCCTAGTGTATCACCAGAAAATAATCCTTTGGATTTTTCATCCCAAATGCACACATGGTGGCGTGCATGACCGGGGGTGTCGATAAACTTTAATGTGCGATTACCCAATGTAATCACATCACCATCTTTTGCAATAACAACCTTGTTTTCGGGTATTGGGATTAAGTCTCCCAGGAATTGTTTAAAGAACAATTCTCCATACACGCTAATCACACCAGCACGTAGTTTAGAAGGGTCGATTAAATGATTCGCACCATATTCATGCACATAGACTGTCGCATTCGGCAAGTGCTTGATTAATTCGCCTGCACCGCCCGCATGGTCAAGGTGAATGTGCGTGAGCAATATATAGTCTACATTTTCAGGTTTAATGTTTTTAGCATCTAGTGTGGCTAGTAGTGTTGGTACGGATAGGTAACAACCGGTATCCACAAAAGCAGCACGACCATTGTCTTCAATCAAATAAGCAGCGACAAAATCTTTGCGCATGTGCTCGGTATCAATACAAGTAATACCAAAATCAAGATCAAAGTAAATAGGATTCATGGTCTTATTTTAGACAATAAAAAACCGCCCAAAAGGACGGTTTTTAACAATTAAGTTAATTGTTTAGAAGTCGCCTTCTGCACCACCATTTTGGATGCGGGTAATCACACGTTGAACATCTAGTGCTTTTTCAAGTAAGTACTCAGGTAATTCTGCACCACCATAGATCATCGCATTCATGTCTAATGTGTACAGCCATCTTTGACCTTGCTTATCTTCAATCAATGCTAATCGACAAGGTAAGTAAGCTGAGAATGCATCTGAATGCTCAACCATCGTCATCGCAGTACGCGGTGCACAGTATTGGTAAATTTTAAGGAATCTTTGAGCCTTGAAATCTGCATGTCCTTTTGTTACACCAGGAGCATTAGTTTGTAATTCAACCATTTCTGATAAAGGCAACATGCCTACAGAGCGGATACCTTCTTCGGTTGCAATACTTTCCATTGCTTCTTCAACATCTTCGTTAGTGACATCATCAGCCACCTTGACACGCACAATTGAGGCCATGGTGATATCACCAGTCTCTAATAAAGTGTTAGCCATTGGCATATAAACCTTAGACATTGATTCTGGATGTAGTGTTGGTGAGATTACCTCACTAATAATTTTTCCAGTAACGCCATTATATTTCACTTGTAGTGATACGCCGTAATAAATAGCGATTGCACCGACAACCATCAGCACCCATTTAACAATATTAATAATTCCACTCATTTTTTTACTCCCCTTTTTATTTAATTAAAACTAATAAGAACTCCGGATTTTATCACCCATTTTGCTCAAGTGTCAAGCAATACTCTTGCATAAAATAATGTTAGGTCGATAAAGGGTTGAGCTTTGTATGATTAAATAAACTGCTAAACAGTTTATTTAATAAAAGTCTTTTAGACTTGTGTTGCTTTACGAAGACACTGAATTATAATACTAGGCTATGAGTCGTATCGTATTAATTAACGGAAAAAAACAAACCAAGCTCAGTGTGTTTAATCGCCTGACACAATTTGGCGATGGTTTATTTGAAACCTGTTTGGTTAAAGAGGGGCGTTTGTTGTTATGGAATGAGCATTTTGCACGACTAGAAAAAGGCCGTGTTCAGCTTAAAATTAACCCCGTTAGTGAAAAACAATGGCTAAAAGATATTGTTAAAGCACTATCGATAGCCAAGCTAAATCAGGCAGTGGTGAAGGTGATGCTTTCTCGTGGTGAAAGCAAGCGAGGCTATGGATTTGAGACAGATATTGAACCAACTCGTATCATTATTGTATCTTCAGTGCCAAAACAAACACTTAAGCAGTGCACATTAACCACGTGTCAAAGTGGCTATGCAACCAACCAATTGCTGTCTAATATCAAACACTGTAATCGTCTTGAGCAAATATTGGCCAGAGCAGACATGCATAGTGATGAATGTATTATGCTGGATGATAATGGTTATGTTATTTCAGTAACTCAAGGTAATATTTTTGCATTGAAGTCCGGTGTGCTATTAACCCCAGGTTTGGATGAGTGCGGTATTGAGGGTACACGCCGCTCAGCGGTGTTAAAAATAGCGTCTGATTTAGGTTTGCAGGTTAATGTGGGCGCAATTACACTACAAGAGTTGTGCGAATGTGATGAAGTGTTTATGACCAATAGCGTTATTGGTATTAAACCTATTACAAAAATTAATGACAAGGTGTTTACTCAACAACAAGCAACACAGAAAATAGCACATGCTTTTAATCGCTATATTTCAAAACGAAAAAATGCGGTTTTATTAAAATCTAAAAAGCCTTATTTTAAAATTTTCTTAGCATCAGTTGTCGCGTTAATATTAGCTTGGGCTTATTGGGCAAATATGATTAAAACTGTCGAGTCTTTTGTTTATCAATTACCCAAGGGTGCTAATATCACCTCAACAGCGAAGGATCTTAAAAGCTATGGCTTGATTCATTCAAGCTATTTTTTAGTGACTGTAGCCAAAGCGCTTGATCTTGAATCAAAACTTAAATCTGGCTATTATGATATACATCCAAATATGGGTGTAATTGAGTTACTAGGGAACTTCTCATCGGCAAAAGTAGCCAATCGAAATATCACCTTGATTGAAGGCAAAACCGTGTCCCATTATTACCAACAGTTGCTTATCACCAAGTCGTTAGAATCTAGTGGTTCATTAGATGAGACCATGCGTTTAGCGGGTATTAAAAAGCCTTATGAAGGCTATTTTTGGCCAGATACTTATCAGATTAATTATGGTGATAGTATTGCCAGTGTGTTTAAAAGGGCCCATCAAATGATGCAAGAAAGGCTAACTATTGAATGGCAAGGACGTGATAAGACGTTAAATTTAAAAAATGCAGATGAGGCGCTAGTATTGGCATCCTTGATTGAGAAAGAAACTGCACACAATGAAGAAAAATCAAAAATAGCAGGTGTGTTTATGCGTCGTTTAAAAAAAGGCATGCGCCTGCAAACCGACCCCAGCGTTGTGTATGCTTTGGGTAGTCGATATCAAGGCTCACTTAGTAAGCAAGATTTGAAATTTGACAGCCCTTATAATACCTATCGACACAAAGGCTTACCACCGACAGCGATTGGCTCTGTTGGCCAGGCTTCATTGCGGGCGGCTATGCATCCAGCTTCGGGGGATACCTTGTATTTTGTTGCAAAAAAAGATGGCAGTCATGCCTTTGCAAAAACTTATAAACAACATCGAGACAATATTAATAAATACCTAAAAAACCTATAAAATGACTGGCATGCAAAGAGGAAAATTTATCACTATTGATGGGGTTGAGGGTGCAGGAAAAAGCACACAAATTACCTTTATTTGTGACTATTTGAAAGCCAAAGGTGTTAATGTTATTTTGACCCGTGAACCCGGCGGTACAGATGTAGGCGAGAAGATTCGAACTCTTTTATTGAGCAATTCAACAGGAAAAATGCATGCTGATACAGAGCTGATGTTGATGTTTGCGGCAAGAAACGAGCACATTCAAAATAAAATCATGCCCGCTTTAAAACAAGGTGATTGGGTATTGAGTGACCGCTTTACTGATGCTTCTTATGCGTATCAGGGCGGTGGTAGAGGTTTGGATGTTGAGCGTATTGCACAATTAGAACAATGGGTATTGCAAGACTTCACCCCGGACATGACGTTACTATTAGATGTACCGGTTGAGATTGGTATGTCTCGAGTGGAATCACGAGGTAAGAAAGACCGGATTGAGCTTGAGGCTACAGACTTTTTTAACCGAGTAAGGCAAGCCTATATCGACCGATCTGAACAGTTTCCAGATCGTATTAAGTTGATTGATTCTTCACAAACGGTAGAACACACCAAGCAGCAGATTAAAGTTATTTTGGACTCACTATGATGCTGCCTTGGCATAAGTCTGCCTTTACAAAACTCAAGCAGATGATTGATCAAAATCATCTGCCACATGCATTGCTAATTACTGGCATGCCCCAGATGGGCAAGTTTGAATTGATGCAGCAATTGGTGCAAACTTTATTGTGCCATGATCAATCTTGTGGTGAGTGCCGTGTATGTCGCGCTATTGCTAAAGATAATCCAAAAGAAACACTAGAAGTTTCGACGTTAATTCGTAGATCGCATTATCCGAACATGGTGTATTGTCGAACCGAAGTTAATGATCGAGGCGTAGAATCAAAAAATATTCGCATTAATCAAATTCGTGCTTTTTGTGAGGCATTAAACAAAACCGCTGATGATTTACAAATTGGCGTGTTGTTTTATGCAGACCAAATGAATACAAGTGCGGCCAATAGTTTGTTGAAAACATTAGAAGAGCCTCGAGACAATACGCTGATTATTTTGTTGGCGCACAATCCTAAGAATTTGCCAGCAACTATTTTGTCCCGCTGTCAAAGCGTACACCTTTCTCCGGCCTATGACGAGGCAACGCAAACTTGGCTTGAAGAGCATATTAGTCAAACGCAAAATGCAGATTTTGACGTGGCACAATTATTAGAAAATACGCACGGCGTGCCTTTTAAGGTACTTTCAGAGTTGTCCGGCGATGGATTTATTCATTATCAAAATTGGCAAAATCAATTGTTAGACATGGCGGCACATCCAACCACACTAAGCCAAGTGCAAGATTTTGAAGGCAACGAAGTTGCAGTTCTGAATTGCCTGCAAAATTTGGTGATTGAGGGTATCCGGTTGAGATCGTTAGGTCATGAAGGTGGCTTGGTTGAGCTAAATCAAGTAGTGAAAACAGTAAGACCAGATTTTTTGTTTAGATTGTTAGACGATATTTATCATGCGATTAACTTATCAAAAACCACCGTGAATATTAAATTATTATTGGATAATGTTTTGATTGTGTGGTCACACATTACACATTTAAAACGCTACCCGCAAATTACTAGAACATAAAGGAGTTATGGCATGAGCCAATCAGACAATTTATTTGAACAAGCAAAAACCGTTATTCCGGGCGGTGTCAACTCTCCGGTACGTGCTTTTAATGGCGTGGGTGGAAACCCAATTTTCTTCACCAAAGGTGAGGGCGCTTATTTATTTGATGCAGATGGTAAAAAATATATTGATTATGTAGCCTCATGGGGGCCAATGATTTTAGGTCATGCAAATCAAGCAGTGATTAATGCAGTTAAAGAAACTTTAGAAAAAGGTTTGGGCTTTGGCGCACCGACTGAAATTGAAACTACCTTGGCGAAAAAAGTATGCGAACTGGTGCCATCAATTGAACTGGTGCGCATGGTAAGCTCAGGTACAGAAGCTACCATGAGTGCTATTCGATTGGCACGTGGCTTTACCGGTAGAGACAAAATTGTAAAGTTTGAAGGTTGTTATCATGGTCATTCAGATTCACTCTTGGTTAAAGCGGGCTCAGGCGCATTAACGCTTGGCGTGCCAACCTCACCAGGCGTACCTGCGGCATTGGCCGAACATACACTAACATTGGAATACAATAACATCGATCAAGTGCGTGAAGTGCTAAGTGAAGTTGGCGATGAAGTGGCTTGTATTATTGTTGAGCCTGTTGCCGGTAATATGAACTGCATCCCACCAGTTGATGGATTTTTGCAAGGGTTGCGCGAAGTTTGTGATACCCATGGTGTGGTACTTATTTTTGACGAAGTGATGACTGGCTTTCGCGTTGCGCTTGGCGGTGCACAAGCTTATTACGGTGTAAAGCCAGATTTAACCACCTTAGGTAAAGTGATTGGCGGCGGACTACCGGTAGGTGCCTTTGGTGGTAAGCGTGAAATTATGGAATACATCGCCCCACTTGGGCCCGTGTATCAAGCCGGTACGCTTTCAGGTAATCCAATGTCGATGTCAGCAGGTTTGGCGATGCTCAATACCTTGACAGATGATGTGAATTTTTATCAAAATTTGAACAAAAAAGTGCAAATGCTAACCGATGGAATTTTGGCTCAAGCCAAAGCCAATAATATCGGCATGACTGCTAATGTTGTGGGTGGCATGTTTGGCCTTTTCTTTACAGATTCAAACGCTGTTACTAACTTTGATGAAACCTCTGCGTGTGATGTAGAGCGCTTTAAGAAATTCTATCACTTAATGCTAGAAGAGGGTGTTTATATGGCGCCTTCTGCCTATGAGGCGGGCTTTGTGTCAAGTGCACATACCGATGAAGATATTCAAGCAACGATTGATGCAACAGGACGCGTATTTGCTAAATTATGAAGATTGATGTTGTTGAGTCAGAACTGAATAAGGCGCAAACTGCGCTTGAGAAGTTTGATAATAACATCACCATTTTTGGTTCTTCACGCATCGCCCAAGATGACCCTTTAGCCCAAAAAGCTTATCAATTGGGCAAGTCTTTGTCTGATGCTGGATTTAATGTTTTAACCGGTGCTGGACCTGGCATTATGCAGGCAGCTAATCATGGTGCATTTGAGGGGAAATCTAAAAGCATTGGTTTAAATATCAAACTACCAAAAGAGCAAACACCAAACCCGTATTTGAATGAATGCTTATTGTTTGAACATTTTTTTACTCGCAAAGTTATGTTAATTAAACATGCTGATGCTTGTGTATTTTTCCCAGGTGGATTTGGCACTGCTGATGAGTTGATGGAGATATTAACGTTAGTGCAAACAAGAAAAGGCAAACAGATTAAAATTTTGTTATTTGATTCAACATTTTGGACACCTTTATTAACTTGGTTTAATACTTTAGAGAATAATCAGTATATTAATTCAACAGACTTAGACTCATTTGAACTGGTTGATAGTGTTGAAGAAATACTAGGGATATTCGAGGCATAATATGGCATTGGCAATTTTTGATTTAGACAAAACCCTAATTGGCGGAGACAGTGATTTTCTCTGGGGTGAATTCATGAGTGAAATTGGCGCGGTAGACAGTGACACTTATCAAGTTAAAAATCAATATTTTTTTGATCAGTATGCCTTAGGTAAGCTTGATATTAATGAATATTTAGAATTCTGTTTGGCGCCCTTATCTCAGTACCCTCTTGCTACATTGAATGAGTGGCATCAGCAGTTTATGCGCTCAAAGATAGACTCTATTTTGTTACCTAAAGCACAAGCAGTAGTCGATGCGCATCGAGATAAAGGTGATACTTTGTTGGTCATTACTGCGACTAATCGTTTTGTGACAGCGCCTATTGTGGCGAAGTATGGTATCGATCATTTGTTGGCGACTGAGGCTGAAATGAAAGACGGGCAATACACGGGGAAAGTGGCGGGTGAACCTTGCTTTCAGTCAGGTAAGATTGGCCATCTTAATCAGTGGTTAGCCAAAACTGGCGAAAGCATTAAAGGTGCTAGCTTTTATTCAGATTCGCATAATGACTTACCAATGCTAGAGCTGGTAGATTATCCTGTGGTAGTAAATGCCGATGAACAATTGACTCAAATTGCTACCGATAAGGGCTGGCCGAGTTTAGATTGGCATTAATGCTTAGACAATAAAAAACCGCCTAAAGGCGGTTTTTTATTAGTGTCTACTTTTTTTACTAGTATTTCTTTCTTTTACAAGGCAGATTTTACAAAATCTCGATTGAGCATAGATGAAACTATGTGATTAAGAGTTTTGAAAAGTCTAACGCAGTAAAAGGAATAAAGACAAAGTAAAAATTACATGTATAAGTGGTGATTACCTGAAGAAGCTTCTTCAAAGTAAGTCGCCGCGCCAGCGAACTCAATACCATCAATAAAATCCTCTTTATTGTAGCCAAATAACTCAACAGTCATTTCACAAGCAATGAATTTAACATCAAATTCTTGACACATAGAACGAAGATCTTCTAGCTTAGCCACGCCGTGTTTAGCCATTGTTTTTTTCATTAACCAAGTTACTAGGGACTCAGCACCAGGAATGTTCCATAAAATAGTTGGAATTTTAGGACCAAAGTCAATGTTTTGTAACCATTTTGGGCCAAAAGGCATTTTCATTGGCATGCCCGGGTTTCCTAATGGAGTTACTTTAAGTTTTGATGTATCTTTTAATAAAAGATTTAAGCCGTAAAATGTAAAGAAGACGGTTACTTCTTTGTCAATTGCAACGCCTGTAGAGGCGATAATGAATGGCGGGAAAGCCCAATCAAAAGTACCTTTAGTAGCGATAATCGTCATTTTATTGTTATCTGACATGTGTATTCTCCTCTAGCGTTTCTTTTGTCTAAACTCTCTCAATGGTAAAAACGTATTTACCACCGTCTTCAACAGTAGATATCAATTTATTGCCTGTTTGGTTGCAAAAAGCTTCAATATCTTTTACTGAACCAGCATCAGTTGAAATTACGTCTAAGATTTTTCCAGCATCCATTTTAGAAAGTGCTTTCTTAGTTTTTAAAATTGGTAATGGGCAGTTTAAGCCTGATGCGTCTAAAGTTTCGTCAGCCATGATAGGGACTCCTTGTAAATTATAATTTGAATTGTAATTAATAAAAACATATTAGATTAACTAATAAGTTCGGCTATTTTAATCGTTCAGTACCCAATAGTCAAATATAATGAGTTCATGATAAAGAATTTACTCTTGTTATTATTGGCACCTTTTCTGGCTTTTGCATTGAGCATTCCAGAGCTACAGCTGTCAGAATCATTAAGCGAGAAAAAGCGAGGTAACGAATTTTTACAACTGATTTGGAATACTGATTCTGTTATTGCCGATGTGGAAATGACTACCTATTTGCGAGAATTGGGTTATGAGCTGGGCATGCACAGTGAAAACCCTGACAAACACTTTGGTTTTTTATTGCTCAATGATGACAGTATTAATGCCTTTGCTGGCCCTTATGGTTATATCGGCGTACATACAGGTATGTTGCTTAGTTCAGATTCGGAGTCAGAATTAGCCGGTGTACTTTCACATGAGATATCACACGTCACCCAAAATCATCTTAAACGATTTAGTGAAAAAACTGATAAACAAGGTTATTTAATGGCGGCGGGCATGTTGGCGGCGATATTGGTTGATAATTCTGACGCTTCTCAGGCGATTGTTGCCTCAACCGTAGCAGGTACAGCACAACAAAGCATTAACTTTACCCGCGAGCACGAGTGGGAGGCTGACCGCATTGGTACTGCGATGTTATCTAAGTCAGGTTTTGATCCGCAAGGCATGGCACATTTCTTTGAAAAATTAAAAGACACTTCATCTGCTGAGGAGTTTTTACGCTCGCACCCACTGAGTATTAATCGTATCTCCGATAGTATGCAGCGTGCAGCAAGAGCTTCAGGTGATTATAGAAAAGACTCGTTTGAATACACAACAACCAAGGCCAGATTGTATTATCGCAAACATGGGCGTATCAAACTTGAGCAAGACAAGGCAATTACGCATTATATGCAAGCTTATCAGGCATTTGACCAGCAAGAGTATTCAACTGCTAAGGCACATGTAGATCAGTTGTTAGACTTAGATCATAGCAAACCAAGCTATATTATGGCGGGGCGTATCGCTTCTAAACTGGGTGAGATTGATCAGGCACAACAATATTTTGAGCAAAATAATTTGATCGAAGATGATGAGTCTAGTGTGTATTACGCGGCACAAGCTTATCTGGATAATCAACAGCCCCGCTTAGGTGTGGCAACCTTAAAACCTTTTTTGCGAGTTAATAAAGGTAGTTATCAGTCGTATCAATTGTTATCAAGTTTGTTTGTTGAGCTCGGTGCTTTTGACCGATCGCACATCCAAAGCGCAAAAGCGCTTATTGTGCAAGGCAAATTAGACAAGGCTATCGGACATTACGAGCGCGCGAAAGCAGTGACTCACTCTCAAGATTTATTTGATGTCTTAAGTGTGAGGATTGACAATCTACAACAAACGCTAGATTTATATAAAGACTTGCCTGATTAAGCGCCGATAACGGTGACACCAGTCGGTGTGCCCAGTAACAATACATTAGCACCACGATTAGCAAACAAGCCGTTAGTCACCACACCAACAATACTATCCAGCTCTGTTTCTGTGGCTTTAGGGTCGGTAATTTTCAAACCTTCAACATCCAAGATTAGGTTACCATTGTCGGTGACAAAATTTTCACGAATAAACGGTGTACCACCAATTCTACGGGTGATTTGATGTTTAACATAGTTTGCCGCCATTGGAATTACTTCAACAGGCAGTGGGAAATCACCATCACTTTGACCAATTTTGATTCATCAGCAATGCACACAAATTTATCAGCCACGGCAGCAACAATCTTTTCACGAGTGAGCGCACCACCACCACCTTTAATTAGGTTTAAGCCATCGTCGGACTCATCAGCACCATCAACATAAACCGATATCGCCTCTACTTCGTTTAAATCAAATACTTTAATACCATGACCCTCTAAACGCTCAGCAGTCGCAACAGAACTGGCGACGCAACCTTTAATATCGTCTTTCATTGTGGCTAATGCATCAATGAAAAAATTCGCTGTTGATCCGGTGCCCACGCCTATAATAGTGTCTTTTACGACAAATTTAAGCGCCGCTTGTGCGACCGCAAATTTCATTTCGTCTTGAGTCATGTTTTTTCCTTAAATTCTAAATATCCTATCGATTATACATCATTATGAAAAAAATCATTCTTGCGAGTAACAACAAAGGCAAAATCAGGGAGTTTAACGCGATGTTAGATGGCCTTTATGAGGTGGTTTCTATGAGCGATAGAAAGGTTGAAGAAGTGCCTGAGACTGGCTTAACCTTTGTTGAGAATGCACTGATTAAGGCTCGCAATGCCTCTGAGCAATCAGGCTTGCCTGCTTTGGCTGATGATTCTGGCATTGTGGTTGATGCCTTGAGTGGTGAGCCAGGTATTTATTCAGCGCGTTATGCGGGTAATCATGGCGATGATGAAGCGAATACACAAAAGCTGTTAGATGAAATGCAGGGTGTTGCTGATGGTGATCGCAGTGCTAGATTTTGGTGTGCGATTGTTTTTGTAGAGCATGCTAACGACCCAACACCCATTATTATTCAGCGTGGCTGGGAAGGTGAAATCTTACGTAAAAAGGTAGGTGAAAATGGTTTTGGCTATGATCCAATTTTTTATGTACCTACCCATAGTTGTGCATCGGCTGAATTAGCGCCAGAAATTAAAAACACTCTCTCGCATCGAGGCCGAGCACTCATTGCATTACTTAAAGAACTAAAAGCTTGCTAGTACTACCGCCGTTATCGCTGTATATCCATTACCCATGGTGTGTTAAAAAATGCCCTTATTGTGATTTTAATTCACACGAAACTGGCAACCGAGAAGGCTACATAACGACACTACTGAAAGACCTAGATAACGAATTAGACATGATTCAAGGTAGAAATATCCATTCTATTTTTATAGGCGGCGGCACCCCAAGCTTAATGAGCGCAGAGGAGCTCAGTGAATTATTTACTGGTTTAAAATCAAGATTAAGCTTTGATCAGAATATTGAAATCACTCTAGAGACTAATCCCGGTACGTTTGAGATTGATAAATTTAAAGCGTTTAAAGACATCGGTATTAATCGACTCTCGATTGGTGTGCAATCTTTTCAAGACCATCATCTTAAAGCCTTGGGACGTATTCATAGTGCCCAAGAGGCGAGCAAAGCTTGCGCCTCTGCAAGTCAGATATTTGATAATTTCAATATAGACCTGATGTATGGTTTAGAAGGGCAAAGTATTAACAGTTGTTTGTCAGATCTTAATCAAGCGATTGATCTAAATCCACAGCATATTTCGTTTTATCAGCTTACCATTGAGCCCAACACCTTGTTTGCCAAGTTTCCACCTGCATTGCCGGAGGATGAGGATATCTGGCGAATGGGTGAACAAGGTGTGACACTATTAGAGCAGCACGGATTTACACGTTATGAAGTGTCAGCTTTTGGAAAAATTCCATCTAAGCATAATTTAAATTATTGGCAGTTTGGTGATTATATTGGTATTGGTGCAGGTGCTCACGGCAAGATTACCGATATTAATACAGGCAAGATATTACGTACGCGTAAGGCAAAATCACCTAAAGATTATGTCAATAATCCAGCAGGTGTTATTGAACAAGTAGAGAATTTATCGTTTGAGTTTATGCTGAATACCCTAAGACTGAAACAAGGTTTTGAACCTGATTTATTCGAGCATCACACTGGGCAATCGATAAGTATTATTAAAAACCAACTATCACAAGCTGAAGATTTAGGGCTTATTGTTATTAGTGGCAAACAAATTAGGCCGAGTGAAAAGGGTTATAATTTTTTGAATGATTTAATTGAGAGGTTTTTATGAAAAGATTGGTATTAGTTTTAGCTACGGTTTTTTTAACAGGTTGTTTTAACAATGATGATGTGGATGTACAAGCAACTGACAGTGTGACATTAGGAGAGACAACATTCAAGAAGAATTGTATTTCTTGCCATGGCAAGGAAGGGCAAGGTCTTGTTAAGGATTGGAAAAAAACCCAAGAAAACGGTAAATACCCGGCACCACCGATTAATGGCACAGCGCACGCTTTTCATCATTCACCAAAAGCATTATTGACTACGATTAATGACGGTGGTGTTATATTAGGCGGTTGGATGCCAGGGTTTAAGGATCAATTAAACGAAGTTGAAAAGCAAGGTTTGTTAGACTATATTCACAGCCTATGGCCAAGTGAACTACAGAAAAAATATGATGAGAAGTTTAAATAAAATACAAGGAAAAATACTATGTTAACTAGAAGAAGGTTTGTCCAATCAATTTTGGCATTTGCGATATTGCCTAAACAATTACTTCAAGCAAAAGGTTTTTTATCTCCTAATGCATTCCAAGTTCCTCCTTTAGAGCTGGGCAGGCGCTCTGGCAAAGATGTGTATTTTGATCTTGATATACAATCGGGTGTAAGTCAAATTTTGCCCAATGTATCAACCAAAACCTGGGGTATTAATCAACCCTTCCTAGGGGTTACTCTGCGCGCCAATAAGGGCGACAGCATTCATGTGAATGTGACAAACAATCTTCATAAAACCACCACATTACATTGGCATGGAATTAAGTTACCAGCCAAAGCGGATGGTGGCCCTCATCAGCCTATCAAACCTGCACAAAAATGGTTAAGTGAATTTGACATTATTCAGCCAGCTGCATCACTTTGGTATCATTCACATCAAATGCACAAAACTGGTGAACAGGTTTATCAAGGTCTGGCAGGCATGTTTATTATTGACGATGATATATCTAAAAATCTTAGTCTGCCGTCAGAGTATGGTGTGGACGATTTTCCAGTGATTATTCAAGATAAGGATTTCAACCAGGATGGCTCGTTTAAATATTTCAGTGATTTTCGAGATAAACTAATGGGTAAGAAAGGTGAGACTATTTTAGTTAATGGTGTTATCAGCCCTGTGTTGAAAGCAAGAAAATCAATGATTAGACTACGAATTTTAAATGGATCAAATGCCAGAATTTACCATTTAAATTTTGATGATAAACGTATGTTCCACATTATTGCCAGTGATGGCGGTTTGTTAGAAAAACCAGTAATGGCGCATTCCATCAAACTTGCGCCTGCTGAGCGTGCTGAGATTTTGGTTGATATCTCTGATGGAAAAATGCCAATTTTGCGCCATAAAATGCACATGCAAAAATCAGCCAATCGAATGAGTGGAATGATGATGATGCAATCCATACAAGGTAAAAAACAAGAGTTTGATATTTTTCAGATTGATGCTAGAAGCGTAAGCACTTCTGATAAAAAAATACCCGATAACCTTGTTAAACATGACAACCCATCTGTTCGATCAATTTCTAAAAAAAGAGTGTTTAAGTTGCAAATGCAAATGGGCCCTCAATTGATGTTTGGCGCCATGTCTGGCTCAACAGATTTGTTAAAAATCAATGGAAAATCCATGAACATCAACCGTATTGATGAAGTGGTCAAGGCAGGTAGTGTTGAGTTGTGGGAGATTGAGAATACTTCAATGATGCCACATCCATTCCATATTCACAATGTGCAGTTTAAGATAGTCACTCGTCAAAGTAAAATCAAAGGTCATGAGTTAGGTTTTAAAGATGTGGTATTGGTACGCCCCCATGAAACTGTGCAAGTATTGATTAAATTCCCACAGTTTAGCGACGCTAAAACACCGTATATGTATCACTGCCATATCTTAGAACATGAAGATCATGGCATGATGGGGCAATTTGTAGTAGTATAGAGCTAACTTAATAAAGATTGGAGGCTATCATGGATAGCAGTTTTTGGTCTTGTAAACATACTTGGAAGCTTAGTGCGAATAACACTAAATGGTGTTTAATCGGTTGTGCAATTGGTGATTTTGGCACCATTGCTTATTTTCAATTTAGCGCTGCTAGTGCTAGTACGTTGGTGATTTTTCTTTGGGCAACACTTAACGGCATCATTACCAGTATCCTGCTTGAGACCTATTTATTGGTCAGTCAAAAAATGCAACTTTCACAAGCCTTTAAAACTGCGGTGGGTATGAGTTTAATCTCTATGATATCAATGGAAATTGCCATGAACCTCACTGATTACTTTATCACTGGTGGCGCAGTATTCGTTTGGTGGGTGGTGCCAATTGCACTGTTTTTTGGTTTTATTACTCCATGGCCTTATAACTATTGGCGCCTAAAGAAGTTAGGCAAAGCTTGTCATTGAAGAATACTTATATCAGGCATTCTTATTGGTAAAATATTGGATTAATAAATTTGAAGTTATTTAATTAAGATGACAAACAAAACAAACAATATCGCCAGTGTCTTAACCGAAGCACTGCCTTATATTCAAAAATTTCAAGGCAAAACCATTGTCATAAAATATGGCGGTAACGCTATGGTCGATGAAAAGCTAAAGTCTAGCTTTGCACGTGATATCGTACTCATGAAATCCGTCGGCATGAACCCAATCGTGGTGCATGGTGGCGGGCCGCAGATTGGTAAAACATTAGAAAAAATTGGCAAACAAAGTGAATTTGTTGGCGGTATGCGGGTTACTGACTCTGAAACCATGGATGTAGTAGAAATGGTATTAGGCGGTTTGGTTAACAAAGAAATTGTTAATCTTATTCATCAGCATGGTGGTCACTCGATTGGTTTGACTGGCAAAGATGGTAGTCTTATTTCAGCTACAAAGCTTAAGCATGTGGATCACTTAACATCTGAAATCATTGATTTGGGTCACGTTGGTGAAGTCGACAAAATTGACACTTCAGTGATTGAATTATTATTGAAGGGTGATTTTATTCCAGTGATTGCGCCGATTGGCGTGGGTAAAGACGGCTTCTCTTATAACATCAATGCTGACTTGGTGGCGGGCTCTATTGCCGAAGCTTTAAATGCTGAAAAGTTAATTTTATTAACCAATACATCGGGTCTTTTGGATGCGGATGATAATTTATTGACAGGGCTTGACGCCAAGAAAGTAGATCAGCTGATTGATGATGGCACAATCCATGGTGGCATGTTGCCGAAGATTGGTTGCGCCTTATCAGCAGTTAAAAATGGTGTTAAATCAACGCATATTATTGATGGACGTGTATCACACGCCGTGCTTTTAGAGGTCTTTACTGATAGCGGTGTGGGTACTTTAATCACCTGCAATGAATAAATCGAATCGCGACAGCATCCAAGTTCTTGATTGCCAAATTTTGGCGCATTATCAATTTGAAGGCAATCAGTACATTTTAACCATCGATTCACCTGAAATTGCCAAGTCGACTAAACCAGGGCAGTTTGTACATCTTACGGTGTCTGATGCGTTGGCCATGCGCCGACCGATTTCTATTATGTCAGTTGACGTAGAAAATGGCACCTTTGATCTGCTTTACAAAGTGGTGGGCGAAGGCACTCGACAATTGGCTGAGCGAAAAGTTGGTGAAGTGTTATCAGTTATTGGCCCGATTGGTAATAGCTTTAAAATGACAGATAAGAAATTACCTTTATTGATTGGTGGTGGTGTCGGCATGCCGCCGATGATTTCTATTGCGCAAGATATCAAAGACAGTGATTACGATCCTTTTGTGATTTTAGGCTCAGAAGCGCCATTTCCATTTACACCAGAGCTAAGCAACATGGGCAATCCGTGTCCAGATGCAAGCCACACAATGCCATTATTAGAAGAGTGGGGTGTGGCTTGCAGGCTGGCTAGTTTACAAAATTATGAAGGCGTGTATCAGGGTTATGTGACTGATTTAGCCAAAGTGTATTTAGATAGCTTGTCTGCTGATGAACTTGCACAAGTTGAGGTGTATTCTTGTGGCCCACACCCAATGCTGGAAGCCGTAGCAAAACTTGCTAAAGAATACAATTTACCCTGCCAAGTATCACTTGAAGAATATATGGCCTGTGCAGTCGGCGGTTGTGCAGGCTGCGTGGTAGAAGTGCAGACCAATGCTGGACCAGCGATGAAACGTGTTTGTGTTGATGGCCCAATCTTCGATGCCACAACTGTTTTTTAGACTCAAGCAAGAAGGCTTGGGTCTAATTGTCTTTTAATGATTGTACAAAATCTAAAAGAAGTACAAGAGCGCATTCATGCGCTTGATAAAAATCAACATGTAACACTTATCGCCGTTAGTAAAACCAAACCCGCCTCTGATCTCCAGCAAGCGATTGATGCAGGGCAGCGTCATTTTGGTGAAAACTACTTGCAAGAAGCACTTGAAAAAATTGAAACACTAAAAAACCAAGATTTAATCTGGCATTTTATTGGCCCAATCCAATCTAACAAAGCCAAGCAAATTTCTCAGAATTTTGATTGGGTGCATAGTGTAGACCGACTAAAAATCGCCAAACGACTGAACGATCAACGCCCAAAAAATCTAGAAAAACTCAATGTGCTATTGCAAGTCAATATTGATAATGAAGCTACCAAGTCAGGGGTTTTAGAGGGTGAAATTGAGGATTTCATCCTCCATTTTGAAAATTTCCAAAATATTACTTTAAGGGGTTTTATGTGCATTCCTAATCCGAATAATGCTGAGCAAAGTTTTAAAAAAATGGCTGAGATATTGCAAAAACACCCCAATTTAGACACTTTATCGATGGGAATGAGTACTGACCTTGAGTTAGCCATCGAAAATGGTGCTAATTTTGTACGTATCGGCACCGATATATTTGGAAAAAGAGCTTAAAACAGGTCATTCGTAAAATTTTCGAATTTTTTTGATACAATAGCACTTATGAAAGTCAATCTTCTCATTACTGGTGGCACCATCGATAAAGTTTATAACGAACTCACAGGCGAGTTGACGTTTGATAATTCTCATTTAGATGAAATGTTGGAACGCAGTCGATCGACTGTGGATATTGATTCAGAAGTGTTGTTTTTAAAAGATTCATTAGACATGACTAATGAAGATAGAAACTTAATTTTGTCCAAATGTCTTGAGTGTAGTGGAAACAAAGTTGTGATTACGCATGGTACAGACACCATGGTAGAAACTGCTCAATTGTTGGGCGACAAAATTAAAGACAAAACCATTGTGTTGTTTGGCTCAATGATTCCTTATTCAATCAATAATTCTGATGCCTTGTTTAATTTAGGCGCGGCACTTAGTGCTGTTCAGGATAAAACCAATGGTGTTTATATTGCCATGAATGGGCAAGTTTTTGATTTTGACAAAGTGGAAAAAAATAAAGCGCTAGGCATCTTTGAAAACACCTAACGCTTTATAGAAAAAAGTAGCTTTACTACTTGGTCATATGTTCAATGGCTGCGCGTAATTCATCAGCAGAGCAAGTGCCACAAGTGCCTTTTGGTGGCATGGCACCTTTGCCCGAAATTGCGACTTTGACTAGATCATCCATGCCACGTTTAAGCCTTGGTGCCCAATCAGCTTTATTGTTAGTTTTTGGCGCACCAGCAATACCAATGCTATGACAGCCTGCGCAAGAGGCGGTGTAAACAGCCTCTCCACTACGAGATTTTTTGACCACCGCTTTAGGTTTTACAGCGGCAATTGCAGCAACATCAACTTCGCCTTCTAAATAGACTTGGCCAATTGGTTGAATACGCTCTTCGAGTGTTGAGTTGTCAATCTTGCCTGAAGAAGATGAGCCAACAAAAAAAGTTTTTGCACCAAAAATAACGATGGCAACGGCAATAAGGCCGGCCATTGAGTTTTTAAAATAGAGTGAGTTATCTGACATGTTGTTTTCCTTTTAAATATTTGTGAATAAGCATTATAATGCTTGCAAACAACATTATGATTAAAAAAACACTATCTCATGGTATTAAAGTACTAAAACTAAGCACTTGGATAAGTGTCGTTGCTGCTTTATTGGTTGTTTTAGTGGTGGCATTTTTTGTCACTTTCCCCGCACTGATCAAAGCCCCAATCGAGCAACAGCTTTCTGAGTTTAGTGAGCTTGATATTAGTCTGTCTAAAATCAGTTTTGACTTTAATCAAGATGGGCTGGCTTTAAATCTTCACAATTTTAAGGTGAGATCCCCACAGCAAGGCTTGCCAATTGCCGAAGTTAATCATTTGCAATGGGATATTAATTTGATCTCGTTACTAGACGATGTTTATCATCCAAGTGAAATATTTATTGATACCTTAATCCTGTATTCAGACACTGATCAAAACACCAATGAGTTTGGTGTTAATCAAATTCGTCAGTTGATTTCACCTCAAAGTTTAGAGGCGTTGTATTTCTTTAAATCGCTTAGCATTAATAAAACACTGATTAAGGGTAGTCAAACGATTGAAATTGCACCCATGGTACTGAGTCGTAATGAAGCCCAATTGTCATTGTCTGTTGTAGAGCAGGATTTAGGTTTTAGTCTGCCGGATTCTCAAGTAGGTAAGGCAAATATTATTGCAACACTTTCTACCACACAGTCTAATCAAAACAAGGCGCTGATCATTCCATTGTTAATCAGTAATGATGAATTTTCAGTGCAGTCACATTTGAAAATTTTTAACGAACATGGTAATGATTTTGTTGAATTCAATAGCTATATAGAGCAAATGCAAGCAAGTGATATGGCTAAATATCTTCCAGCGCAAGCACTTAGTGATGATACGCACGCTTGGATTAAGCGAGGGTTTGTTTCTGGAAAATTAGAAGATACGCAATTTTATCTCAAGAGAAATTTATCAACCTCAACTATTGTTGAAACTCGATTTGACACCAACCTTAAAGATATGGAGTTGTTGTTTAATTCTGATTGGAATAGTCTTAAACAACTGGATGCAACCTTGCAAACTGATGGTAAAAAGATTGTGGTCATGGTGCATTCAACTCAGCTAAACGAGATGGCACTTAATGATATCAAGGTTCAGATCTTGGATATGGGTCAGCCTAAATTAGAAGCAGAAGTGATTGGTAAGATCAACACCCAAAGTGAGGATTTAATTGAATTTCTGCGTCGCGCACCACTCAGTGAAACAGTGAACGAAGTAATGAATCAATTTACTTTAACAGGCGATGTTACTGGTGATATGAAATTAGTCGTTCCGCTGGATGAAAGAGAATCAATTTTGGATATTGATTTGGTGTTCGATAAAAACCATCTAACTACTTTAAATGGCGGTGTTGTGGTTGAAGATTACACCTCAAAACTGGCTTTCCATAATGATGAAATTACGGCAACCGGCGCTGGTAATATTCGCGGCATGCCGTTCGATATTTACATTAATCCAGATAATCGAGGTGACGATAATGAAAGTACTTTTGGTGTCGAATTGTCTGACAATAGCGGGCTTGAAGTTTATATCACCAAACGCTTGAATCAGTCTTGGCGTGCCAGAGTTGAATCAGAGTCAATTAAAGGCAATGTAGAAGTGGTGCTCAATGAGGGTGGCAATCCTAGTGTGAAGTTGTTAGGGTTGCAGGTGACAACTCTAGATGCGATTAAAGGCGAATGGGATATTACACCTAATGATTTCCCAAGTATGTACCTTAGCGCTCAAGGTGTTTATATTGATGAGAATGTTTTACCCAATTTTAGCGCTGAATTACTCTCACAAGACAACATGTTAACCATTAGTAATTTGCAGTTTGATGGCGTTGGTGTGGGTGATGAGATGCTGAGCTTTAACGGCTTTTGGGTTGATGGCAGAACCGGACTTTATGCTAATGCAAAGGGTAATGGCTTAGCTGAGTTTCTACAAAAACTTAAAGTTAAAGAAAAGGTAGCAGGTGGAGAATTTGATTTTGATATCCGTCTTTCTTGTGAGTGCACGCCATGGAATATGAATTATCAAGACGTGACCGGCTATGTCGCTATGAAAGTGAAAAAAGGTGTCTTTACTGAAAAAGACCCAAATATTGGCCGTATTTTGTCACTATTGAATATTAAATCAATTGCCAAGCGTTTGAAACTTGATGTGGGCGATGTTACTAAAGAAGGGTTTGTCTATGAAGATATTGATGCGAGAATTCTTATTAGCAATGCTTTGGCTAAGATTGACAAGTTTGAGTTGAATGCAACCTCAGGTGTGATTCGGCTAACGGGACATAGTCATATCATTAATGAAGAATACGAAATGATGGCCAAAGTGAGTCCGGCCGTGGGTGATGCAGTGCCAGCGGCAACCGCTCTAGCGGGTGGTGGTGCAATCGGTCTAGGTGTTTGGTTGATTGGTGAAGCTTTATGTGATGGCAAATTAATTGACAAGATCGTCGACAAGGTGGTTGATATTGAATATAAAATTACCGGTCCGTGGGATAATCCTGTTATTGAATAGCCAACAATCCAAACTATGATCGAACAATTATTAGATGACCATCATCTGAATCAAGAAAAAATTACGGATCTTCTATCTTCTCTGGCGGTGAAAGGGGTGGACTATGCAGATTTGTATTTTCAGCATTCAGTGGCTGAATCGTGGTTTTTAGAAGAAGGCATTGTTAAATCTGGTACCTATCATATTAGCCACGGTGTTGGTGCCCGAGCGGTTAAAGGTGAACAAACAGGCTTTGCTTATTCTGATGATTTAAATGCTAAAGCGATTAATCAAGCAGTGGATTTTGCCAAAGGTATTTCAAAACACAAAACACCGCAGAAAATTCAAACTTTTCATTCGGTGCCACCAGTCGCCAAATACAGCGGACTGAGCCCATTAGGTAGTTTAACTTCAGAAGAAAAGGTTGATCTGCTCAAGCTAATTGATTCCATTGCCAGAAAAGAACCCAAAGTAAAGCAAGTCAGTGCCTCTTTATCAGGTGCTTATACAGAAGTGTTAATTGTATCAACCGATGGCGTTTATCAAAAAGATTATCGGCCGATGGTTCGCGTGAGCGTGAGTGTGATTGTTGAACACGATGGCCGTATTGAGTCAGCCTCAAGTGGTGGTGGCGGTCGATATGATTACCGTTATTTTATTGACCACAACTTGGCTGAAATTTACACTCATGAAGCCATTCGACAGGCATTAGTGGCCCTGAAGGCAAAGGGTACGCCCGCAGGTAATATGCCAGTGATATTGGGCCCGGGTTGGCCAGGTGTGTTGTTACATGAGGCTATTGGACATGGCCTAGAAGGTGACTTTAATCGTAAAGGAACTTCGGTATTTACCGGGAAAATTGGCGAACAAGTAGCCAGTGAAAAATGTACCATTGTTGATAATGGTACGTTGGCTAATCGACGTGGTTCTTTAACCATAGACGATGAAGGTACGCCAACACAAAACACCACCTTGATTGAAAATGGTATTTTGAAAGGTTATTTATTTGATAAATTAAATGCCGGATTGATGGGTGAGAAATCCACCGGTAATGCCAGACGTGAGTCTTATGCGCATATCCCCATGCCAAGGATGACTAACACTTACATGTTAAATGGCAAAGACTCTCTAGAAGCAATGATCGCCTCAGTTGATGATGGATTGTATGCGGTGAATTTTGATGGTGGACAAGTTGATATTACTTCGGGTAAATTTGTATTTTCAGCAAATGAAGCTTATTTAATTAAGAATGGAAAAATCACCACGCCAGTCAAAGGGGCGACGTTGATTGGCTCAGGCGATGAAGTGCTGAAGAAAATATCGATGGTGGCAAATGATCTCAAGTTAGACTCAGGCGTTGGTGTGTGCGGAAAAGATGGCCAATCTGTACCGGTTGGCGTGGGGCAGCCAAGTTTGAAGATTGACCAATTAACAGTAGGCGGCACAGAAGTAGACGCATAAATTGTGCTGAAATATGTTTTGTTATTTGTCCAACATTAGATATAATATTTGACTTCTATCAAGGAGAGAGGATTAGGTGTTAGAAAACTATCTACCTATCATGGTTTTTATATTTTTAGGCGTTGCATTTGGCGTTGGCCCAATGTTAATTGGCTATTTATTAGGACCTCATAAACCAGACGAAGAAAAGAATTCCCAGTTCGAGTGCGGATTCCCTGCTTTTGATGACTCTCGTATGTATTTCAATGTGCGTTATTACTTAGTTGCTATTTTATTTATTTTGTTTGATTTAGAAGTCGCTTTCGTTTTTCCTTGGGCGGTCGTTCAGTCTGATCTTGGTTGGTTTGGCTTTATTAGTATGAGTATCTTTTTATTTTTATTGGTGGTGGGCTTTGTCTTTGAATGGAAGAAGGGTGCACTAGAGTGGGAATAAGGATTATTTAGTATGGCAATTGAAGGTTTAATGAAAGAAGGCTTTGTTACCACGTCGTTGGACAAGGTAATTAACTGGGCAAGAACAGGTTCTTTGTGGCCAATGACATTTGGTTTGGCTTGTTGTGCAGTAGAGATGATGGAAGCCGGATCTTCGCGTTATGATCTTGACCGTTTCGGTATTGTTTTTAGACCAACGCCTAGGCAATCAGATTTAATGATTGTGGCAGGTACACTTACCAACAAAATGGCGCCAGCACTTAGAAAAGTTTACGATCAAATGCCTGAGCCAAGATGGGTAATTTCCATGGGTTCTTGCGCTAATGGTGGTGGTTATTACCATTACTCTTACGCGGTTGTACGCGGTTGTGACCGCATTGTGCCGGTTGATGTGTATGTACCAGGTTGTCCGCCAACGGCAGAAGCGCTGCTTTATGGTATTTTACAGCTTCAAGAAAAAATTCGTCGCACCAACACCATTGCGAGAACCTAATGGAAGATTTAAAAGAACAACTAATTGAAGAGTTTGGTGGAGATAACCTGGTTGAAGCTTTTGGCGAGCTCACCTTAACGGTTGATTCTGACGACATTATTAAAACTTGTCTTAAGCTTAGAGATTTTTACTCATTCGATACCTTGATTGACCTATGTGGTGTTGATTATTTAACTTATGGCCAGTCTGATTGGGATGCTAATGCCAGCTCTTCAGGTTTTAGCCGAGCACGTGAAGCGCAAAATGATGAAGATAGACACGAGAAACGTTTTGCCGTGGCTTATCATTTACTCTCAGTGAGTAAGAATTACCGATTACGGGTTAAGTCTTACGTTGACGAGGCAGAGCCTATTATTAAATCAGTGACTGATATTTGGGCGTCGGCTGATTGGTATGAGCGTGAAGCTTTTGATTTGATGGGTATTTTGTTTGAAAACCATACGGATTTACGTCGTATTTTGACAGACTATGGCTTTGTTGGGCACCCACTACGCAAAGACTTCCCAATGATTGGTGAGGTTGAAATGCGTTATGACGAAGACTTGGGTCGCGTGGTTTACGAGCCTGTGAGTATTGAGCCAAATGTTAATGTACCTAGAGTAATTAGGAAATAAGATGGCTGAAATTCGTAACTATACCCTCAACTTTGGCCCTCAACATCCTGCAGCGCATGGTGTTTTACGCCTTATTTTAGAAATTGATGGCGAGGTGATTGAGCGTGCAGATCCACATATCGGCTTACTCCATCGTGGTACTGAAAAATTAGTAGAGTCTAAGCCATATAATCAATCTATTGGTTATATGGATCGCCTGGATTACGTTTCAATGATGTGTAATGAGCATGCTTATGTGATGGCAATTGAAACTATGCTTGAACTTGAAATACCTGAGAGAGCAAAGTACATTCGTGTGATGTTTGATGAGATTACTCGTATTCTAAACCACTTAATGTGGCTAGGTACACACGGACTTGATGTGGGTGCGATGAGTATTTTCTTGTACGCTTTTCGCGAGCGTGAAAAGTTGATTGATTGCTATGAAGCGGTATCAGGTTCACGTATGCATGCAACGTATTATCGTCCAGGTGGTGTTTACCGTGACCTTCCAGATAAGATGCCTCAGTATTTAGAGTCAGATTTCCGTACTGAAAAAGAGTTGAAGGTAATGAACGAGAACCGCCAAGGTTCGTTGTTAGATTTTATTGCTGACTTTGTTAAAGAATTCCCTAAGAGTATCAAGCAGTACGATGACTTACTAACAGACAACCGTATTTGGAAACAGCGCTTGGTTAATATTGGTATTGTTTCAGCCAATCGTGCCAAGCAGTTAGGCTTTACTGGTCCAATGCTTCGAGGCTCTGGCGTGGCTTGGGACTTGAGAAAAAATCAGCCTTATTCGGTTTATGACCAATTAGAGTTTGATATTCCAGTAGGTGTTACCGGTGATAGTTACGATCGTTATCTAGTGCGCATGGAAGAGATGCGCCAATCTAATCATATCATTGAACAATGCGTTGGTTGGTTGCGTCAAAATCCAGGCCCAGTCATGAGCGATGATCACAAAGTTGCGCCACCGAGTCGTGTTGAAATGAAAGACGATATGGAGTCACTCATTCATCACTTTAAACTCTTTACAGAAGGCTATTGTTTGCCAGCAGGCGAAGTCTATTCTGCGATTGAACACCCTAAGGGTGAGTTTGGTATTTACTTGATTTCAGATGGCGCGAACAAGCCATATCGTGTCAAGATTAGAGCACCTGGCTTTGCGCATTTAGCTGCCATGGATGAGATGGCAAGAGGACACATGTTGTCTGATGTGGTAACCATTATTGGCACACAAGATATTGTATTTGGTGAGATAGACAGATGATTTCAAATAAAGCAAAAAAACAAATCGATGCTTGGGTAGCAAAATATCCAGAAGGACATCAAAGTTCTGCAGTAATGGAAGCGTTGAAAATCGTCCAAGCTGAGAACGACAACAGATTAACATCCGATACCATTCAAGCGGTGGCAGACTATTTGGCTATGCCAGGTATTGCGGCAGCTGAAGTAGCAACATTTTATGAAAATTACAATCATAAGCCAGTGGGTAAGCATACCATTCGTTTCTGCCATAATATTTCATGCATGCTCAATGGCTCAGATGAGCTGATCACACATTTAGAAAATAAGCTAGGCGTTAAGACTGGCGAAGTAACCCCTGACGGTTTAATTAACGTTAAAAAAGTAGAATGTTTGGGTGCTTGTGTTGGCGCACCAATGTTTCAAATTGGCGACCAGTATTATGAAAATTTAACCGCCGATAAAATTGACGAAATTGTGGATGGTCTAAAATGAATGAAGTTTGTTTTAAAAACTTAGATCAAAAAGACCCGTGGTCGTTAAAGACATACGAGGCGAGCGGCGGTTATTCCGTTTGGCGAAAAATCCTAAAAGGCGAACTCACGCCTGAACAAATTATTGACGAATTAAAAACTTCTGGCCTACGTGGCCGTGGCGGTGCGGGTTTCCCAACCGGCCTTAAATGGAGTTTTATGCCGCGCAATGCCAACATGCAAAAATATGTGGTGTGTAATTCTGACGAAGGTGAGCCAGGCACTTGTAAAGACAGAGATATTTTAAGATACAACCCACATTCTGTTATTGAAGGTATGGCAATTGGTGGCTTTGTAATGAATGCAACCAAAGGCTATAACTACATTCGCGGTGAATTCATGGAACCGTTTTATCGCTTTGAAGATGCGCTAAAAGAAGCCTACGATGCAGGCTTACTCGGTGAAAATATTGATGGTAGCTCAGTGAGTTTTGATCTATACACGCACTTAGGCGCAGGCGCTTATATTTGTGGTGAAGAAACAGCACTTCTAGAATCACTTGAAGGTAAAAAAGGCCAGCCAAGATTCAAACCACCATTCCCAGCGAATATCGGTTTATTTGGCATGCCAACTACGATTAACAATACAGAAAGCTTCGCTTCTGTTCCAGATATCCTTGCAAAAGGCGGGCAGTGGTTTGCCGATATTGGCGTTGCGAATTCTGGTGGTTGTAAGTTATTTTCTGTCACTGGTCATGTGACCAAACCAGCAAACTTTGAGGTGCCAATGGGGTTGCCTTTTAAAGACTTGTTAGAAATGGCAGGTGGTATTCGCGAAGGCAGAACTTTAAAAGCGGTGATTCCAGGCGGATCATCAACCCCAGTGTTAACGGCAGAAGTTGCCATGGGTATGACCATGGATTATGACGGTATTGAAAAAGCAGGCTCTATGTTGGGCGCAGGTTCAGTCATCATCATGGATGACTCAACTTGCATGGTTGAGGCGTTGACGCGATTGGCGCATTTTTATTATGATGAGTCTTGTGGTCAATGTACACCGTGTCGTGAAGGTACAGGTTGGTTATACCGTGTGCTAAAACGCATTATGGACGGCAATGGCAAGGCAGATGATATTGACTTGCTAATGGGTGTTCAAGACAAAATTATGGGCAACACAATTTGTGCGCTGGGCGATGCCGCGGCAATGCCGGTTGAAAGTTTCCTTCGATGTTTCCGTGAAGAGTTCGAATATTATATCGAACACGGCAAGAGTATGGTGAAAGGGTAATAGGTAGAATAGATGGCTGATATTGAAATTGAAATTGACGGTAATAGTATTAATGCCAAAGCAGGTGAGATGCTTATCACGGTTACTGACAGAGAAGGCATTAGTGTGCCGAGATTTTGTTACCATAAAAAATTATCAATAGCGGCTAACTGCCGTATGTGTTTGGTGGACGTTGAAGGTGCGCCAAAGCCACAACCTGCGTGCTCTACGCCAATTGCCGATGGCATGAAAATCCACACACAAAATGAAAAAGCCAAGGCTTCGCAAAAAGCAGTGATGGAATTTTTATTGATTAACCATCCGCTAGATTGTCCGATTTGTGACCAAGGTGGTGAGTGCGAGTTGCAAGATGTTGCGATGGATTACGGTTCAGATGTTTCACGCTTTACTGAAGGTAAGCGTATTGTGGCTGATAGTGATATTGGCGCACTGATTCAAACAGACATGACTCGATGCATCCACTGTACGCGCTGTGTACGTTTTGGTGCTGAAGTAGCCGGCATTATGGAAATGGGTGGCACGGGTCGTGGCGAAGACATGAAGATTGAGCCGTTCTTAACTGAAGGTATTCAATCAGAGCTTTCAGGCAATATGATTGATGTTTGTCCAGTGGGCGCGCTCACGTCGAAGCCTTTCCGTTATGAGCTTAGATCTTGGCAAATGAATGCTGTTTCTAATATTGCTCGACATGATTTGGTCGGCTCGAACATTATTACACAAACTTATAAAGGCAAGGTTAAGCGTATTGTTGCTAAAGACAACGAAAGTATTAACGAAACTTGGATTTCAGATAGAGATCGTTTCTCATACGAAGGTCTTTCGCATGAAAACAGATTGCTAGCACCACAGATTAAAGTTGAAGGTACTTGGAAAGAAGTTGAATGGAATGTGGCGCTAGATTTTGCCACTCGAGGCTTGGCAAGTAATGTGTTTAATACTCATCAAGTAGATAAATTAGGCGCGCTAGCTTCAAATACAGCAACGTTGGAAGAGTTTCACTTATTACAAAAGATCTTAAGAAGCGTTGGTTCTGAAAATATTGACCACCGTTTAAATGTTAAAGATTTTGGCAATGCTATCTCACTTGAATCAAACATTAAATTAGCAGGCCTTGAAGGTGTTGATCATGCGCTTGTGATTGGCTCGAATCTACGACTAGAGCAACCAATGATTAGTCACCGTTTACGTAAGGCCAATTTATCAGGTGCCAGTATTGATGTGATTAATGCGATGGCGTTTGATTTTAATTACCGCCTTAACAGTGAAAATGTTATTTCACCAAATCAAACAGCGGCAATGTTAGCAGGCGTGTTAAAGTCAGTTTTACAAAATGCACAGGTTGAAATTCCAGATTACTTAGTAGACATTGAAATAAATGATGTTGCAACGCAATTAGCAGAAAAACTATTTCAGTCAGATAATTCAGTGATTGTTTTGGGTGAGCACGTTATTAATAATCCGCAAGCAGCTAGTATCGCTAATTTGGTGAGTGAAATTGCACAACATACTAATTCTACAACGCTTAATGTCAGTGCTACTGCCAATTCTATGGCGGCTAACATGACGGGCTTTGTGCCAGGTAAGGGTGGTTTAGATGTAAACGCCATGTTGGCAGCTGATTTAAAGGCTTATATTTTGTTAGATATTTATCCACAATATGATTTCCATCATTCACTTCAAGCCGTTGAAGCGCTTAGTAATGAAGATACTTTTGTAATCTCTCTAAACAGCTTTAAAGATGATGCAGTTGCACAGTATTCAGACGTTTTATTACCGATTTCTAGTTTCTACGAAACATCAGGCTCACATGTGAATGTCGAGGGTGAAGTCCAATCATTCGCAGCAGCAGTGAACGCACCAAGCGATACAAAACCTGCTTGGAAAGTGCTAAAAGTATTGGCTGACTTGTTAGAGCTACCAGGTTTTCACTATGCAGATTCAGCACAAGTTACCAGTGAAATTATGCATCAAAGCCACAAGCAACATGCACACAATGAAAGTATTGATATAAAAGTTAAAAGAGGTGTTAATGTTATTTGGCAAAAATCCCCTTACGCTGTAGATGTGTTATCTAGACACGCAACCTCATTGCAAGCGACCAATATTGGCCAAATTAACAGTGCCTCAATGAATAAAGCCACCGCTAAAAAGTTAGAAGTTGCACAAGATGATGAATATCTAGGTGTGCCAGTAGCGATTAACGAGACAGTGGCTAATAACTGTGTGTTTGTTAATGCTAATCATTCAACAGGAGTGCAGTCATGATGGCATTGTGGCAATCATTTGTTGAATTAGTCCATGAATTAATGCCATGGTTTGATGGATCGATCGCAACCATTCTAATCATTTTAATTAAGGCCATTGCTCTGGTGATGCCGCTGATGTTAGTAGTGGCTTATTTCACTTATGCTGAGCGTAAAGTCATTGGTTATATGCAGTTGCGTATTGGTCCTAACCGTGTTGGTCCAAAAGGTTGGTTACAACCGATTGCAGATGCTTTAAAGCTAATGACCAAGGAAATCATTTTTCCAACTAAGGCTAATATTTATTTATTCTTATTAGCACCGATATTAGCGATTGCACCTGCAATTGCAGTTTGGGCAGTTATTCCTTTTGACGAAGGCATTTACGTGGCCAATCTAGACATTAGTTTGTTGTACGTTCTAGCGATTGGCTCGATTGGCGTGTATGGCATTATTTTGGCGGGTTGGGCGTCTAACTCTAAGTACCCACTTTTGGGTGCGTTGCGTAGTGCTTCACTCCTAGTATCTTACGAAATTGTGATTGGTTTTGCTTTGGTAACCGTGGTTATGATTGCCGGCAGTGTTAATCTTAACGATATTGTGATGGCACAGAAAGGCAGCATCCTGCACTGGTACTGGATCCCATTATTCCCAATGATGATTATCTTCTTTATTTCTGCTTTGGTTGAAACTAACCGCGCACCTTTTGATGTGGTAGAAGGCGAGTCAGAAATTGTTGGTGGTACGCACGTAGAATACTCAGGCATGACCTTTGCTGTCTTTTTCTTAGCAGAGTACGCCAACATGATTCTCATGGCCGTATTAGCTGTGATAATGTTCTTCGGTGGTTGGCACTCTCCATTTGAAGGTGTTCCTTATATGGAGGCAGCGTTTGCATGGGTGCCAGGCATTATCTGGTTACTAGCCAAAACCAGCTTCTTTATGTTTTTGTATTTGTGGATACGTGCAACTTTCCCACGTTTTCGATACGATCAAATCATGCGCTTGTCATGGAAGGTTTTCTTACCCTGGACCATCGCTTGGATTTTTGTGGTGGCGTTGATGACACAACTAAAAATAGGACCTTGGTTCTAGTACTGATACTGGGAGTGTAATTTATGATTAATAACATTAAAAAATTAGTAAAAGATTTCAGTTTAAGTGAATTACGTGGTGGACTAAAAATTACCGCGAAAGAGCTGATTAATAAAAAAATTACGGTTCAGTATCCAGAGGAAAAAACCCCGATTTCACCACGTTTTAGAGGTATACACGCATTGCGACGTTACCCAAATGGGGAAGAGCGTTGTATTGCTTGTAAACTCTGTGAAGCGGTTTGCCCGGCCAATGCAATCACCATTGAATCAGAAATGCGAGACGATGGCACACGCCGTACTACACAATACGATATTGATTTGTTTAAATGTATTTTTTGTGGTTTTTGTGAAGAGGCGTGTCCAGTTGACGCCATTGTTGAAACTCAGATTTTTGAGTACGCTTTCGTAGGTTCAAGAGATGGAAACGATAATATAAAAGGACAATTTGGCAGTGTTATTACTAAAGATCAATTATTAGAAGTGGGTGATAAGAACAAAAAGATGATTGACCAAACTAAGTTAGAAGATTCGAAGTATAAATAAAGGCCAATTATGACATTTGATCAAATATTATTTTATGTGTTTTCGTTTTGGTTTATTGCCAGTTCATTGGCAATGATTTTTTCGCGTAATGCGGCCAAAGCAGTTTTGTTTTTAATTCTATCGTTCTTTTCTGCTGCCAGTATTTGGATCTTGTTAGAAGCTGAGTTTTTAGCCATTACCCTGATTTTGGTTTATGTCGGTGCTGTCATGGTGCTGTTCTTATTCGTTATTAAGATGTTGAATATTGATAAGTCAACGCTACGGGCAAAGTTTGCCGGTTATCTACCGTTAGGTTTGATTGTGGCAGCGATCATTATTGCTGAGATGACTTTGGTCTTGGGTGGCAATCAATTTGGTTTAGATGTGGTGGCAGCACCGGCAAGACATGCAGCAGATTACAGCAATATCACCGTATTGGCGATGCAACTCTATACGACCTATGTTTACCCATTTGAATTGGCGGCAGTGCTATTGTTAATTGCGATTATTGCAGCGATTACTTTAGTGCACCGTAATGAAGTTAGTCGTAAGAAGCAATCAATTTCAGAGCAAGTAAGTGTCCAAGCTAAAGACAGGGTGCGTCTTGTTTCAATTACATCGCCTAAAAAGGAGGCTAAGTAATGGTTAGTTTGAGTGATTATTTAATTTTAAGTGCAATTATTTTTTGTATTGGCTTAGTCGGTATTTTTGTTAATCGTACTAATATCATTACCTTATTAATGTGTGTTGAATTAATTTTGGTGGCGGTTAATACTAACTTTATTGCTTTTTCACACTTCTTAGGCAATGAAGCGGGGCAAATTTTTGTCTTCTTTATTTTAACGGTGGCAGCGGCAGAAGTTGCGATTGGGTTGGCTATTCTAACGCTACTGTTTAGAAACAAAGGCACTATTAATGTTGATGTTACTAACAGCTTAAAGGGTTAAGTTATGGAAAATATTTATTTAACAATTGCACTTGCCCCTCTCGTAGGAGCCGTTATTGCCGGATTCTTTGGTGGTATGCTGGGTCGTACAGCCACGCATACGATTACAATTTTAGGTGTATTGGTTTCAACCATATTGGCATTGGTTGTCTTTAATTATCATGTGCTAGAACAAGGTGAAGTCTTTAATCAAAACCTCTACACTTGGATGCAAATTGGCGGCCTGAATATTAGTGTTGGTTTCTTAGTGGATAACCTAACTTCGGTGATGTTAGTGGTGGTTTCATTCGTTTCATTGATGGTACATATTTATACCATTGGCTATATGCACGATGATAAGGGTTATACCAAATTCTTTAGTTATATTTCATTGTTCACTTTCTCGATGTTTATGCTGGTCATGAGTAATAACTTCATGCAGTTGTTCTTTGGTTGGGAAGCAGTGGGCCTTGTTTCATACTTATTGATTGGTTTTTGGCATCATAAAGAATCAGCTGTTGAGGCCAACTTAAAAGCCTTCATAGTTAACCGTGTTGGTGACTTTGGCTTCTTATTAGGCATTGGTCTGGTGCTAGCTTTTAGTGGCTCACTTGATTATATGGAAGTATTTTCAAGCTTAGACAAGGTTGTGGGTCAATCACTATGGGGTGCGGACTTAATTACTGTTATTTGCCTATTGTTATTCGTAGGTGCAATGGGTAAATCAGCACAAGTACCATTACACGTTTGGCTGCCAGGCTCAATGGAAGGTCCAACACCAATTTCAGCACTCATTCACGCAGCGACCATGGTCACAGCCGGTATCTTTATGGTGTCACGTATGTCACCAATGTTTGAGCTTAGCGATGTAGCATTGACTGTGGTTATGGTAGTTGGCGCTATTACTGCCTTATTCATGGGTCTATTGGGCATTGTTCAAAACGATATTAAAAAAGTGGTGGCTTACTCTACGTTATCACAGTTAGGTTACATGACCGTTGCGTTAGGTGTGAGTGCTTATTCAGTGGCGATTTTCCACCTCATGACGCACGCCTTCTTTAAGGCTTTGTTATTCTTAGGTGCGGGCTCAGTGATTGTGGCGATGCATCATGAACAAGACATTCGTAAAATGGGTGGCCTGCGCAAGAAAATGCCAATCACTTATTGGACAGGCTTGATTGGTACGCTTGCTTTGATTGGTTTCCCAGGTTTTGCCGGCTTTTACTCAAAAGATATGATTATTGAAGCCGTACACTTCTCATCATTACCATATGCAGAATGGGTTTATTACGCTGTTGTTGCCGGTGTCTTTATTACCGCTTTCTATTCATTCAGAATGTTCTTTTTGGTATTCCATGGAAAATCACGCGTTGATCACCACACTGAAGAACATCTGCATGAGTCAGCGCCATCGATTACTTTCCCATTAATTGCGTTAGCAATTCCTTCAGCGGTGATTGGTTATTTCACCATCGATCCAATGTTATTTAACGGCTGGTTGGATAACGCCATTACCATTGATGCGGCTAAACATGTATCAATGACTGAACTATCAAAAATGTTCCATGGTGCGGCTGCAATGATTCCTCATGCGGTTCAAACACTACCATTCTGGATGATGGTCGGCGGTATTGTGGCTGCTTGGATATTGTCACTCTATCGCACACAGTGGGCTGACTGGATACAGAAAACCTTCCATCGAACTAACTACGCCTTGGAATCTTTATACGGATTTGATCGTTTCAATGAAATTGTCTTTGTTAATGGCGTCAAGAAATTGGGTAATTTGTTATGGAAAGTGTCTGATTCCATGCTGATTGACAAAATTTTAGTGAACGGCAGTGCAAGACTGGTTGGCTTTATTGGCTCTGTAGTTCGACCGATTCAAACTGGTTATGTTTATCATTATGCATTCTTCATGATTTTCAGTTTATTAATTATTTTAACTTGGGTGCTGTTTGCAGGCGATAACCCATTACTATCTATCGAGTTATAACTATGGAACTATTGAGTTTATTAATTTGGCTACCAATCTTAGGTGGCGCATTGGTTATCCTGATTGGTAATGATCGCGCTGAGACAGCAAAGTGGTTAAGTGTAGCAATCTCTGTTGTTATATTTGTGATGTCGTTAAGTCTTTATACAGATTTTGATAGCACAACACATCTGATGCAATTTGAAGAGAAAGCATCGTGGATTTCTTATTTTGATATCAACTACCATATTGGTGTTGATGGTATCTCGATGCCACTCATTATCTTAACAACGTTCTCAACCATTCTAGTCATTA
>OFBX01000001.1_pt1 | contig 60448 bp, 63 predicted proteins | sample 1520741 | NCBI WGS metagenome assembly OFBX01 (sample SAMEA3696450, study PRJEB22514) | metagenome | biome: water; feature: marine; material: hydrothermal vent | place: Pacific Ocean | collected 2014-08-16 | depth 1514 m | reverse complement strand
CCTTACTTATTGCAATTGCAACCTTCAAACAATACAATAAATTCCAACAAAAATTCAGATCAATCTAGCGCATTAGACCATACGCTAATTACCGTATTATCAACACTTGCTGGCATTATGCAGTTTGGCATACTGGGTTTGTTTATCGGCCCTATTATTGCTGCTATGGCGATCAGTATCTTCGATGTATACGCCATTAAATACGCAGACTCACTCGACCGGTCTTAAAATTCACTAATCGGGTATAATGTTGACTTTTTCTTAAAAGACAGTGCTATGCTAAAAAAACTGGTTAAATTCTTAGAAAACAATCATCCAGATTCTAATGTCAATGATTATTTAGATGCCAAATATTTACAATTAACACCGCCACAATTAAAACAAATTGCGGATGCTTTAAATTCTGGTGAGCTGAAAATCAAACCTGCATCAAGCTGTTCTGCTGATCGATTTGTTTTTCATTTTGGTGGTACGATTATCTTAGTACAAAAAGACACGACTGATTCATCAGCTGTTTATCAGGCAGAGCTTTCTTGGGAGACAGACTTCTTAGCCATTCACTCAACCAGAAGTAAAGGTAAAGGTTTTTATTTTATTGCGTTTGAATTTGATGATGACTACCAGGTAACACTTAAAGAAACAGATAAGCTTTTAGAAGATCAGGTTAGAAACGAAGAGCAGAATCAAGAATTAATCGATAAAGCTATGCCAGTACTTAAAGGCTTTATGAGCGCTATCTCAGAATAAGATTAAACGCCTATTTGGGTTGCTTTTTTAAGTTTTGGCCCTGCTTTAAAGGTAACCACCTTTCTGGCTGAAATCATTACTTGTTCGCCTGTCTTAGGGTTTCTACCTGGTCTGGCTGATTTCTCTCTGACAATAAAATTACCAAAACTAGATAACTTTACCGACTCACCTTGAGTCAATGATTTTTTAATCGCGTCAAAAAAATCATTAGTGACCGATAAAGCTTGATTATGTGTCATACCAATTTTATCAACCAATAAATCAGCAATGTCTTTTTTAGTAACTGACATTATCTTTGGGTTGCTGAGAATTTTGTTTGCATTAGCGCTAACACCTCTGACACTTGGGCATTAACCTGATCATCACTAAGCGTTTGATCAACTGATTGATAACTTAAATTAAGTGCAATACTCTTTTTGCCAGATTCAATATTCTCACCAGCATAAACATCAAACAAATTAACATCAACCAAATAAGTTTGATTAAGTGAATGAATGCTATTGATCAGGTCATTTGCCGGAATATTTTCATCAATAACCAATGCAATATCTCGTGCTGCCTTTTGATAAGCTGAGAATGCTTGATACTTAGCAACACTACCCTGTTGCATACTGGCTAAATCTAATTCAAACAAATAACATTTTGACAAAGACAATTGCTTTTGCGCGTGAGGTGCTAATGTACCGACCCAACCCACAGCATTGTCGTTTAATAAAATTTGTGCTGTTTGTCCTTTTTGAAGGGCGGGATGTTCGGCAGCTTTAAAGGTAAATGTATTAGTCGTTAATGATAGTAATGACTCAACGTCAGATTTAATATCATAAAAATCAAGCGCTTGTGTCTCATTCGACCATTGGTCATCATAGCGATTACCAGTAATCACGCCTGCAATTTTTTGTGATTGCTCCTCAGCCTTAATGCCGTCAAAACATAATCCTATCTCAAAGAATCTAGCATTGGTATGGCCACGTCTTTGATTTGATTCAAGGGTTTGTAATAGCCCCGCCCAAAGCGATGAACGCATGGTCGACATATCGGCTGATATTGGATTGCTCAAGGTAATTTTCTTAGCGCTTGGGTCAATTAAATCTTGGTACTGCTCTGAGATGAAACTATAAGTAATTACCTCTTGATAGCCGCGATTAACCAAGCCTTGAGCGATATCATATTTATCAATCACTGATTCTGAGATGACATTAATATTGGCATCTAAAGAGAGTTTTTGTACTGGTAACTTATCGTAACCATAGAGTCTTGCTAGCTCTTCAATCAAATCTGCAGGAATACGAATATCAAACCGAAAACTTGGCGGGACGATTGTCCATGATTCGTTATCTTTGGCGCTGATTTCAAAATCGAGGCTGGTAAATTTTTCTTCAATCCAATCAGCTTCAAGCTCAAAGCCAAGAATCTTCTGAATTTTGGCTTTAGTGATTGTAATCGGGTTAAGTGCTGGCAATGTAGATTCATCAATGCATTCGCTAATATCACCTGCTTGACCACCACAAATTTCAATGACTAGTTGAGTAGCACGTTGCATTGCTGTGTGTGTCATATTAAAATCAACACCACGCTCAAAACGCAACGAAGACTCGGTATGTAAGCCGTAATTTCTAGCCTTTCCAGCAATAGATACCGGCTCAAAAAACGCACTCTCTAATAAAATATCTGTTGTGTTGGTCTGTGTAGAGCTACCCATACCGCCCATAACGCCGGCAATTGCTAAAGCGTTATCATCATCCGCAATAACCAATGTATCAGTTTTAAGTGCTAATGTTTGCTCGTTTAATAGCTCGATTTTTTCACCATCATTGGCCATTCTAACGTTGATATCACCACTGATTTTCGATAAATCAAAGGCGTGCATTGGCTGGCCTAACTCAAGCAATACAAAATTCGTAATATCAACCACTGGGGAATGTAGCGCCTGACCAGAACGTGTTAATTTTTTAGCCATCCACTGTGGTGTTGCTACTGTGTTATCAATACCTTTTACAACCCGTGTTAAGTATTTAGGGCAGGCCTGTGTATTGCTAACATTGGCATTTATTGTTTCATTAATTGATGAAGCCACCTCAAAGGTTGGCATCTCGAGTGATAGGTTGTAATTAGCACAAACCTCACGCGCTACACCTAATACAGAAAAACAATCACCACGATTTGGGGTGATGTCAAGCTCAATAATATTGTCATCTAAATCAAGATATTCTCTAATACTTTGACCAATAGTCGCATCATCATCTAACTCGGTAATACCGTCTGAAGAGTCCGCCATGCCGATTTCTGAGTCTGAACAAATCATGCCAAATGATTCAACACCGCGCAACTTGGCTTTTTTAATTTTTAAGCCACCGGGTAATTTAGCACCAACAGTTGCAACAATCACTTTTAAATCGGCGCGAACATTGCTAGCACCACAAATAATTTGTAAGGTGTCGCTCTCGCCTACATCAACTTGACATAAGTTTAATTTATCAGCATCTGGGTGTTTTTCACAACTAACAACCTGACCAACAACTACCTTATCAAAAGCAGGGGCGATGCTCTCAATGCCATCTACTTCTAGACCAGCCATGGTTAAGCTATCAGCAAGCTCGTTATCACTTACTTTTGGGTCTGCCCATTCTCTCAACCAAGATGATAATACGTTCATATTCTGCGCTTATTTAAATTGTTTTAAGAAACGAATATCGTTCTCAAAGAAAAGTCTAAGGTCGTTTACACCATATCTAAGCATCGCTAAGCGCTCCACACCCATACCAAAGGCAAGACCGGTGAACTCTTCTGCATCAACATCAACTGAATTTAAAACATTAGGGTGCACAACACCACAACCCAACACCTCTAACCAGCCGGTTTTTTACAAACACGGCAGCCTTCACCGCCACAGATAACACATTCGATATCAGCTTCTGCTGAAGGCTCAGTAAACGGGAAATACGAAGGACGGAAACGTACTTGAAGATCTTCTTTTTCAAAATAAGCACGTAAGAAATCAATTAATAAGCCTTTAAGCTGTGCAAAATTGGCGTCTTTGTCAACGATTAAGCCTTCGACTTGGTGGAACATTGGTGTATGTGTGATATCAGAATCACAACGATAAACCCGACCTGGTGCAATAATGCGTAGTGGTGGTTTTTTGTTTTCCATGGTGCGAATTTGCACTGGGGAAGTATGCGTTCTTAAGACCGTGCTTTCATCAAAGTAAAAGGTGTCGTGCATGGCACGTGCCGGATGATGCTCGGGGATATTAAGCGCAGTAAAATTATGAAAATCGTCTTCAATCTCAGGGCCAACTTCTACTTCAAAGCCATTTTTTGCAAACAGGGACTGAATACGATTTAAAGTAATGGTGACTGGGTGTAAACCACCCATCTCAACATTTCTACCTGGAAGAGAAACGTCGATCTTTTCTTTCAAAAGACGTTTTTCTAATTCCAAGGTTTCTAAATGATTTTTTCTATCAGTTAATAGGTTCTGTAGATTAACTTTAGCCTGATTAATGGCTTCACCCATTTTAGGTCGCTCTTCCTTTGATAGCTTGCCTAAGCCTTTCAAAAGAGCAGTTAATTCACCTTTTTTACCTAAAAACTTGACTCGTAAATCGTCAAGCTCTTTTAAGCTTTCTGCTGCGGCAATAGACGCTTTAGCTTGATCAAGAATCGTGTTAATCATTTTAGAATTAAATTTGGTAAAAGGTCATAGGAAAGCCCACAACCTTTTTATATGGTTTACTTAGCGGCTGCTGCGATCGCGGCCTTAGCTTGGTCTGCAATCTGAGCGAATGCTGGTTTATCAAAAATTGCGATATCTGATAAAACTTTACGGTCGATTTCAATACCTGCTTTATTTAAGCCATCAATCATTCTTGAGTAGCTCAAACCATTATTACGTGCTTCAGCGTTAATACGAACAATCCAAAGTCTACGGAACTGACGACGTTTTTGACGACGGTCACGATACGCATATTGGCCCGCTTTGATTACTGCTTGCTTGGCAACACGGTAGACTTTTGATCTTGCGCCGTAATAACCTTTAGCTTTCTTTAAAATTTTCTTGTGTCTTGCGTGCGCCTGCACACCTCTTGATACTCTTGCCATTTTCTAGTCTCCTATTTAACTGTACGGTAACATTTTACGAACCATTGGTACATCTGCCTTTTCAACAGTGTCTGGTGCACGTAAGCTACGTTTTCTAGAAGTACTCTTTTTAGTCAAGATATGACGCAAGTGAGAGTGTTTACACTTGTAACCGCCACTGGCGGTTTTCTTGAAGCGCTTTGCAGCACCTCGATTGGTTTTCATCTTTGGCATAATTTTCTCCTTGTCCTTTGGACATATTTGCTATTTATAAAAAATAGCATTATTAAAAATAAAAAAATGTTTGAAATCTAAATTTCACCATTCCTTTATAAAAGAAGTGAAAAAGTTTTGATTAAACAAGGCATTTGACCGCAGACAGTACACCTAAGTACGTCAAGCCAAATAACTCAGATAATCTAAGCTTGTTACTTCTTCTTTGATTTGGGTGCCAGCATCATGCCTAGCTGACGACCCTCCATCTTTGCCTTTTGTTCTACATTGGCAAATTCTTCTGTATCTTTCTCAATTCTGTCTAGCATTTCCATGCCTAGTTCTCTGTGTTGCATTTCGCGTCCACGGAACCAAATACTAACTTTAACTTTATCACCATTGTCTAAAAATTTGACCAAATTTCTAAATTTAATTTGGTAATCACCTTCTTCGGTACCTGGGCGATATTTAATGGTTTTAACCGTGTTTTTCTTTTGTTTTCTTTTCTGATCACTCAGCTGCTTTTTTTGTTCATATAGGAACTTACCGAAATCCATAATTTTGCAAACAGGCGGTTCAGCGTTAGGAGAGACCTCAACCAAGTCCATGCCGGAATCTTTGGCCATCTCTTTTGCTTTACTTGTACTTACAACACCAGCTTGATCACCGTTAGCATCAATTAATCGAACTTCTGAAACTCTAATATTATCATTAATTCGAGTTTTTACTTTATATGGTTTTTTAATAATTATTCCTCTTTAACTAATTTTATAAACGCTTCTATCGACATAGAGCCTAAATCTTCACCGCCACGTTTACGCACTGAAATCTCATCGTTTTCCATTTCTCTACCACCCGCCACCAAAATATACGGATAACGTTGCATGGAATGCTCGCGTATTTTAAAGCCTATCTTCTCATTACGCAAGTCCGAAATGACTCTAAGTCCTTGTTTTTTTAACTTTTTATTAACATCGATAACAAAATCATGCTGTTTTTCAGAAATATTCAAAATAACCGCTTGAATTGGCGCCAACCAAGATGGGAATGCACCTTCATAATGTTCGATCAAAATACCGACAAATCTTTCCAGTGAACCCACAATCGCACGGTGCAACATTACTGGGGTTTGTTTGGTGTTGTCTTCAGCAATATATTGCGCATCTAGACGCTCTGGCATTGAAAAATCAACCTGTAAAGTGCCGCATTGCCATTCGCGATCTAAGCAATCTTTAAGTACAAACTCGATTTTAGGGCCGTAGAATGCACCTTCACCTTCTTGTAAATCCCACTGAATGCCTTTGGCATCTAGCGCTTCTGCTAAAGCGGCTTCTGCACGATCCCAAACTTCATCAGAACCCACGCGATTTTCAGGGCGTGTTGAAAGCTTAATGTCAACATTGTCAAAACCAAAATGCTTATAAACATCAAAAGTTAAATCAATAAAAGTAGATACTTCGTCTTGAATTTGATCAGCAGTACAAAAAATATGCCCATCATCTTGTACAAAATTGCGCACGCGCATGATGCCGTGGAGAGTACCTGATGGCTCATTACGATGGCATGAGCCAAACTCTGCCAAACGCAACGGCAAATCCCGATAAGACTTAAGGCCTTGATTGTAAATTTGAATGTGTGCTGGGCAATTCATTGGCTTCACCGCATAATCTCGATTTTCACTGCTAGTGGTAAACATGGCATCGCCAAATTTATCCCAATGACCTGATTTCTCCCAAAGTGTTCGATCAATTAGCTGTGGCGTGTGCACCTCTTTGTAGTCATTATCTCTAAAAACACCACGCATATATTGCTCAACAATTTGATATAAGGTCCAGCCTTTCTCATGCCAAAACACCATGCCAGGCGCTTCTTCTTGCATATGAAATAAGTCTTGCGTTTTACCAATTTTTCGATGATCACGCTTTTCTGCCTCTTCTAGGCGATATAGATAATCTTTAAGATCGTCTTTGCTCGCCCAAGCCGTACCATACACACGCTGTAGCATTTCATTATTAGAATCACCACGCCAGTATGCGCCGGCTAATTTCATCAATTTAAAGGCTTTTAATTTAGCAGTTGAAGGTACGTGAGGGCCACGACACAAGTCAATAAAATCACCTTGTTGATACAAAGACAATGCTTGGTCTGCAGGAATAGACTCAATAATTTCAGCCTTATAGTGCTCACCTTTGTCTTTAAAGAATTGCACCGCTTCATCACGTGACATTTCAGAGCGCTCGATCTTAAGATTTTGCTTAACCAAGTGATTCATATTTTTTTCAATCTTGGCTAAATCACTTTCTGAAAAGCCATCTTTATAAGCAAAATCATAGAAAAAACCATTATCAATCACCGGGCCAATCGTTACTTGCGCCTCAGGATAAAGCATTTGTGTGGCTTGCGCCAAAAGGTGAGCGGTAGAATGGCGAATCACTTCAAGCCCTTCTTCATCTTTCGCGGTAATGATCGAAACACTGCTATCCGTGTCAATCACATAAGCCGCATCTACCAACTCTCCATTAACTTTACCTGCCAATGTGGCTTTAGCAAGGCCAGAACCGATCGACTTAGCTACTTCAAATACGTTAAGAGGCTGATCAAAAGATTTTTCAGTTCCATCTGGAAGTGTAATTATTGGCATGACAAAATTATCAAAAATAAAAGGCTGTATTTTACCTTGACAAGGCTTATTCTGAGGCGCTAATTTGCTCAACCATCAGTTGCAAATTAGTCGCACCTCGCCAAGTATTAATTGATAATTTATAAGCAACTGTTACTTGTTTGGTATCAAGTGGCGCTTGAAAAAAAGCAATGGCGTCATGAATGCGCGTATCACCCATCAATTTGAGTCGACATTTTAGGTGCTTTTCGCCTACGACTCTTTGCTCAACTATCTCAAAATTTCCATAAAATATTGGCTCTTCGAAGCCCTGACCCCAAGGCCCTGAATCAGCCAATAATTGCGCATTATCTAATGAAATATCAAAAGCTTCCGGCTCACCATCAGTCAATAGCTCTACCGTTGGGATTTTTGCGTCTAAATGCTGTTTAATAGCTTTTGAAAAAGCGCGTTTAAAATGCCAAAAATCTTCCGGCTTGATGCTTAAACCTGCTGCCATTGCATGACCACCAAATTTTAAAATCAAGCCTGGATTTTGTCGATCCACTAAGTCCAAAAGGTCTTTGATATGCACGCTAGGAATTGAACGAATAGAGCCTTTAAGGCAATCACCAGATTTAGCAAACACGGCACAAGGGCAATGATGCATTTCCTTAAGTTTACCTGCGACAATACCAACAATGCCCTCGTGCCAAGACGGGTCAAATAAGCTAAGGGCAAACTTGCTTTCACTCACTTCTTGGGCTTTAACAATAGCCTCTGCTTCAAGTTGGATACGTTCTTGTTCGATTCTGCGCTTTTGATTAAATGCCTCCAACTCTTGAGCATAGCGTCTTGCATCATTCATATCATCAGTGAGTAAACATTTGATACCACGGGAAATATCACTCAGACGCCCTGCTGCATTGAGCCTTGGTGCTACAGAAAATCCTAAATCAGAAGCTTGCAGAGTTTCTGCTTGGCGCTTAGAAATCTCAAGTAATGCCAAAATACCAGGTGCACATTGCTTGGCACGAATACGTCGAATCCCTTCTGAAATTAAAATACGATTATTTTGATCAAGCTTAACCACATCCGCTACTGTGCCTAATGCAACCAAGTCTAATACGTGGCGAAGATCGGGCAAAGGAATATTGTTGTTAGCAAAGTAACCATTCTTCTGAAGGTGGCTTTTTAGAGATGAAAACAAATAAAAACAGACGCCAACACCAGCTAGATTTTTACTCGGAAAGTTACAATCTTTGAGATTGGGATTGATGATTGCATCTGCTTTTGGCACTGAATCACTGGGTAGATGGTGATCGGTAATAATTACATTAATACCGGCGTCTTTAGCCAGATCAGCACCGTCAAAACTAGAAATACCATTATCAACCGTGATGATTAAATCGGGCTGTTTTTCTTTAATGGCTAAATTGACAATTTCTGGGCTAAGGCCATAACCATGCTCGAACCGATTTGGCACTAAAAAATCAACTTGCTTGGCGCCCATCATTCTTAATGATTTCATTGCCACTACACTGGCTGTTGCACCATCAGCATCAAAATCACCAATAATTAAAATGCGTTTTTGCTCAGTTAATGCTTGCTCTAAGAGTGATAATGCCTTGTCTAATTCAGAAAAATCAGGTCTTAGTAATTCTGCAAGTGTTAAAGAAAGTTGCGACTCTGCCACTCCACGAGCCGCATAAATTTTCTTTAAAAAAACCGGAATGTCTTCTGAATAAGACGTAAATAAAGTTTGATCTATTGCCCTACTTAACATCTCTTACAGCACGAATATAAGAATCAAACGATTTATCGCTACCCTTGGTGCCACCATAAAAAAATGGCACATCAACCGCCACGTCGTTGTTATGGTCGTGACTCATTGAAGTCCAATAGGGCTTGGACTGTGTATTCGGAAAATAATTTAGATTGATTAAAGGGTTGTCATCATTGTAAACCAACAATGTAATTAGTTCAGATTCGGTTGGCAAGCGCCAATTTGATGATTGACATAAATCACTTTTGTTTAATTCTTTAATAAAGGCTTGCGTATTACAACCCTCTCCCCATTGGCAATTATGGCTGTATTCACCGTTATCTACACCCGAGTCACCATCAAACCAAGTGTAGGTGTTTTGAGCACTTTGTAAGCCATCAGTGTCGATTTTGACTTCCCACATTAGTTGGGATTTGTCGTCCACAACACAAGACCACTGTTGGGCGTTATCCACCAATAAGATGCCTTCGTTGGAAACTTTAACCAATTTGGCATTAGTGACAGCACTAAAGCATAGGGTGATAAATAATAAGGTAATTTTATTCATTGACTAATTGTGTTATTTTGTTAGCGCTGGCTGGTGCCATGTTAAGTCCATTACGAAAATGCCCAGTATTGATAAATAAATTTTGATAAATTTCATCTTTAGCTACAATCACCTTGCCTGAGCGACTGGCCGGCCTAAAACCTGACCAGTGGTGTTCAATTTCAGCATTCTTAAGTGCGGGTACATGTTGCCAAGCAAATTCATGAAGACTTTGTTGGGTTGGTAAATCAACATCACGATTAAAACCCACGTCTTCCATGGTTGAGCCAATCAGTATTTTACCATCAGCTCTGGGAATTATATAACGACCCTGATCAAGAATAATATGAGGAATTTCATCGACTGGTGCTTTAAGTACAATCATCTGCCCTTTCATTGGGAAAATCTCATCCTTTAAATTTAACAATTGCTCACTCCAAGCACCGGCACAAGCAAGCACTTTATCAGATAAAAAATCACCTTTTGAGGTGTGTACACCCAACACTTTATCTTCTTTAGTAATAAGACTTTCAACCTGTGTGTGCTCAACGATTTTAACGCCTTTTTTAATAATATCTGCCTTTAGTGCCTGTAGCAACCGTGGGTTTCTAACGCTGGCCACGTATGAAAATAAGGCGCCATCAGTATGATTCTGATAGTTAATCTGGTAGCGTTCCATCCATGTTTTTGCCTCAGCTGTGTCAAACTCATCCATCATCAATAAGCCCGATTTTTGATACTCAGGGTCAACACCGCTAGAACGGTGTAAATCATCACACAATGCCTCATAAACAGCCTGAGATTCAAAGCTCAAATCGTTGGTTAAATCATCATAATGCCAAGGGTAAAGTGGGCTAATAATACCACCGCCTGCCCATGAGGACTCTTTGCCACATTCTCGTTGATCTAGCAAAGTAACCCTTGCACCAGCAATCGTCAACATGCGCGCACTCATCATGCCGATAATACCGCCGCCAATAACAATACAATCACTCATGATTTTTTTAAGTCAGAAAAAATCAACAGCACAACACCTATACTAATTAAGATATCGGCCACATTAAATATCGGCCAATAAAATGTTTGGTAATGAAGGTCAATAAAATCAATAACAAAACCTAGAAAAAAACGATCAATCAAATTACCCACTGCACCCGCCAGAAGAATAGATAAAGCGCTGAGTTTTAATACTTGGTCCACCTCTATTCGACGCATCCAAATCACGATAGCAATACTGGCAATCATTGAAATGCCTGACAATAAGTATCGCTGCCAGCCTGATTGGTCTGCTAAAAAACTAAAGGCCGCACCATAGTTGTGCACGTGCGTTAGACTAAAAAAGTCATTGATAATAATAGAATTATTAGGTTTAATATAACCATAGACTAGCAATTTTGTCACTTGGTCTAATAACACCAACAATAAAGATAAGAGAAAATAATACTTAACTTTAGTCATAATGCACGTTTAAAGCGGTAAATAACGCCTAACAATATTAGCGCCAAAATAATCATTGGCCACCACACCACTTGATTGTGTTTTTGGCGGAAATCCTCTCTTAACTTAGGATTAACGCGTAAATATTTGAGTGTATTTCTTGCCATCGCATGGGGTTTTGAATTGGTTAACCATTGGTGATAAAGGCCGTATGATTTTGGAATAAAGCCCCAAACCCAAGGCGAATCTTCACGCAATATAGCCACCATTTTATCGATGACTACTTGCCTCTCAGCGGAATTTGGCATATTTTTCATTTGCTCAAATAACTTATCGTATTTAGCATTTTGATAATTAGCACCGTTCTCTCCACCTGTTTCAACTTTGGAATTTTTGCCATACAATAAAAATAAGAAATTTTCTGGATCAGGGTAATCCGCATTCCAACCTAATTCAAATAATTGGGTTTGGCCCTTACTCATTTTATCTTGTAGTCGATTGTAACTACTTGATCTAATTACCAACTGGATGCCAAGTTTCTTAAATTGTTTTCTAATCCAATCTAGTCTTGGCTGATCTTCTGCACTACTGGCAGTAGTATCAAAATACAAAACCAATGGCTTGTTGGTAACTGGGTTAATGCCATTGGAATAGCCTGCTTGCACCATTAAAGCTTGAGCTTTAGTAATATTTTTACGCTTATCCAGTGCATCATAAACAAATGGATTGTAATCCTGCGCTGCACCAAAAATACCGGCAGGGATTGGCCCATGTGCCGCACTACCGCGACCATTTCTAAAAATAGAAATATACTCTTCTTCATTGATGGCTATTGAGATGGCTTGTCTTAATTTTTGAGTAGATGGTGTGTAGCCACCCACTGTTTTATCTAGCATATTAAAGGCAGTGTAATAAACGCTGGTGCTATTGCTGGTCAATAAGCGAATGTCTTTATTACTCATTCTCGGGGCTAAAACAGTCTGACCTTTGGCTTTAACCTCAATCGCTTGATCAAAGTTGTCACTCGAAATACCTGATTTGTCGTAATACCCTTGTAAAAATTTATTCCAATAAGGAGCGGTTTCTTTTTCTAATAAAAAATGTACTTTGTTTAAAAAGGGTAATTTATTATTTTTATCAACCAATAAGCGATTTTCCTTGTCGCTATCCTCACCTACACTTGGGTAATATTCATCATGAAAATCAAGGTTTCTTTGGAGAATCATCTCCTTATTTGGATTATTAACGGTTAGTTGAAAAGGCCCTGTACCTATCGGGTACCAGTCCAATACAATATTTTTATCAATTAAGCCTTGTTGTGCATAAAATACATCTGCCTCCGGCGGAACAGCGGTAAAAAATGGCATGGCCAGCCAATATAAAAACTGTTCTTGTACGCCATTTACTTTTATAGAATAACGATATTTGTCTAACACCTTAACACCTGATATTTGATGTTGGGTTAAATCTAATACACCTTTCACTTTCTTAAGCTCAACATTCAAATCATCAAGACCAACAATCATCTCGCTCATTAAACTTAGTATCGGAGAATGCAATTTCGGATTAGCCAAACGCTTGATTTGATGCACAAAATCACTGGCGATTAACTCTCTTGTCGCAATTTCAGAAAAATCACTTAAATGGTTAATACTGCTAAGTTCATCGTCACTTAACGCAAGATTTTTCTCAACAAAGGCGGGATGATTTTGATACATTACCCCCGGTTTTATTTGCAAAATATAACGTGAAAAAGCAGCAGATTGTCGGTCTTTAGCTGCAATTTCATCGCCTGCGTTATTGTAATAATGCACTTTTGGCATCTGCTCTAATACGCCCGGTATTAATGTGTAAGGTCGTTTTAAATAATGATATTGCAGTGGCGTCTCATACACCGACTGAATAAAAGTCCACTCGTTTGAAGAATACGAACGTGCTGGGTCTAAATGCTTTGGACGTGCAGAAAAAGAACTGTAAAGCGTATTGTCTAGTCTTTGCGTATCGGGATACGGATTATTCCAAGGCTCAGTACAGGCGCCTAATAGAGGTAAAACAGCCCATATTAAAAGCTTTATATGTTTATAATTCAACATCGTATCAATTATAAATACTTAAGGAGTCTTATGGGTTTTTTAACAGGAAAAAGAGCACTAATTGTTGGTGTTGCATCTAATCGATCTATTGCATGGGGTATTGCTGAATCAATGGCCAAACAAGGCTGTGAAATCGCACTCACTTACCAAAATGATAAATTAAAAAAACGCGTTGATAAATGTGCGGTTGTTTGTAATTCTAACATTGTTATTCCTTGTGATGTTGGTACTGACGAGAGTATCGACAATGCCTTTGCAGAACTTAAAAAACATTGGGATAACTTTGATATCTTAGTCCATTCTGTTGCTTTCGCACCGCGTGAGGCATTGGATGGTAATTATGTTGAAGCCACTACACGTGAAAACTTTGCCACTGCACACGACATCAGCTCTTATAGCTTTACCGCTTTAGCCAAAAGTGCAAGCTCAATGCTAAATGATAATGGCGCCCTACTAACCGTGAGTTACCTAGGTGCTATTCGCGCAATCCCTAACTACAATGTTATGGGTGTTGCCAAGGCTTCACTTGAGGCTAACGTTCGCTATATGGCGGCTGCAATGGGTCCAGACAAAGGTATTCGTGTTAATGCTGTGTCCGCTGGGCCAATCAAAACCTTAGCGGCCAGTGGCATTAAAGATTTTGGTAAATTATTAGATTATGCTGCAGATTCATCTGCGTTGAAACGCAACGTCACCACAGAAGAAGTAGGTAATGCTGCAGCCTTCTTGTGTTCAGACTTAGCGTCGGGTATTACGGGTGAAGTTACTTACATTGATTCTGGTTACAACTTCTATGATAAGGGCCCTGATTTATAATCAGCAAAACTTATCCAAAAAAAAGACCTGCTAAATTTGCAGGTCTTTTTTTTATTCTAAGCTTGACTAAATTTATAAACGCTCAGTAAAAATTTCTAGATCTGCATTTTTCCTTAACGTTGTCAAAATACCCTTAAAAGTTTCATCTGATTCAAAATTTAACAAAGTACGTGCTAATGCATTACTCGGTGCTTTATTAGAAGTCTTAACTTTTGACAATGCAATCACAACAGACTCACGCTTGTTTAAACTCTGCGCACTGTATGTCGTGCTATTGCTTGGCTTAGTCAAGGCAAATACTTTATTAACAATCATGACGTCTGCTTTGCTAGAATCACGCTTAATCCAGCCAACTTTGTTCCACTTCAGCTGGTTTTTATCCATTAATACTTGCACAGCTTCAGTGTCGCCCTTTATTAATGACTCTGAAATTTTCTGAGCAATATTATCGATAAAAGTTTTTGCCAATAGCGTGGTTAGGTGGGTATTAATTTCACCTTTAACCTCATTAAATGATTTTTGTCGTTGTGCTAATTTGTCTTTAACCCTAAGCACCAACACCCTATCGCCAGACAGTTCAATCGGTTCAGAGTTTTCGCCTTTGTTAAACACTACATCGCTAAAGGCTGCATCAATAAACTTCTGCTCATGCTGAGTGTTGTTTTGAGTGAAGAATTCAGATGTATTTAATTTGAGATTCATTTGATCTGCCACCTCTTCTAAACCAGCCTCATAAGCCAAATTGGTTAGTTGCTCGGTTAAATCGTAAAGTGATTTTTGTGCTTTTGTTTGTTTGTAAAGTTTAGTTAAATCATCACGTACAGATTCAAATGGCTTGATATCACCCACTTGAATTGCGTTGAGTTTAATGACATGATAACCAAACTCTGTTTTCACCGGCGCACCTACTTCGCCCACCTTCATGCTAAATACTTTAGCTTCAAATTCAGGCATCATGACACCTAAAGTAAAGAACCCAAGATCACCACCAGCATCTTTTGAGCCTGTGTCTTGAGAATGTGTTGCCGCTAATTTAGCAAAATCAGCACCTGAGTTTAATTGAGTAACGATCTGCTCAGCTTGCTGCTTAGACTCTACTAAGATGTGCTGAGCTTGCCGCTCTTCTTCAGTGGTAAAGCGCTCTTTTTCATCTTCGTAAAAATTAAATAGCTCGTCATCGTTAACTTGAATATCTTTAGCGATTTGACTGAGTGATAATTCAACAAAATTTACCTTAAGCTTCTGAGGTTCAGAAAAAGACTCTTTTTGATTATCATAAAAATCTTTCACACTCTCAGCGGCTACCTTTACTTTGTCTGAATAATTATTCGCATTTAACTGAATGTAATTAAACTCACGCTGCTGATCGTTGAGTTCTTGTAAATTCTTTAATGCAAAAGGCGTTACAAAAGCAGAATCTAATAAATTGTATTTAATTTGACCTTGCGTTAGTTCTGCCAATTTGGTTGTCTCATACACTACATCGCTGTAACCATTAAGCGCCAGCAACTTCTTATATCTTTCTAGTGAAAATTGTCCATCCACTTTAAAAACACCATTAGACTGAATTAACGCTTGCAATTCTTCGCCCGTCGTTGCATGGCCCATATCCTTAGCAAGCTGATCTAAAAGACGTCTATTAATCATTGATTCAAGTGTAGATTGTTTAAGTATGCTGTCAAACTCAGTCGTGTATTTTTCAGCTAACTCTTGCTGAAGCTGTCTTTTCTTTGGATTGAACTCTGACAAAAACTCCTTTTTTGAGATTTCTTCGCTGTTAATGGTAGCAACCGTTTCTCCCGAGCTGTTAAAGTCAACACCATAAAGAGCGGTGATAATAAAAGTAAGTGAGATTAAGCCGACAATCACATAGGTAAATATGCCTTTAGACTTCTCTTTGATTGAATTCAACATCATAATATTTTTAGATGGTATTTTGCTTTCGCACTAAAACCATTTAGCTGATAAAAAACAAGAATTATAAACGAAAATCCCTACATTTTTGTATGGCTTTTTATTATGAATATAAACAAACAGAGATTAAGTAAATTCAGACGAATTTACGATAAATTACTATAGAAATTAAATAGTGCAAGTCATATCTTGTCCACAACATAACGGTGACTTTATCTTTCCATGTCCATTGGGACATTTTGAAACTTGGACTTCGGTCCCGTCATCTAGTGTAAGCATGTCATTCACTAAAGGGGCGTCACATTTGGCACAAGTTGCATTAACTGCCATGCCACATTTGCTACATTTGTACGTTGCCATAGATTTTTTCCATTTGTTTAAAATTTCATACTAACAGAATTAAAGACACATCATATATGTTTAAACTTGAAGTTGGAAATTTAGAAGGTCTTGTTAATGGACGTTTTTTGTTTTTGTTCCTTGTGTTTTTCAGAAGATAAAAAAAGGTAGCCAATTGGCTACCTTTTTAGTTTTGCAATATTTGCAAATAATATGGCGATCCGGAAGGGATTTGAACCCTCGACATCCTGCGTGACAGGCAGGCACTCTAACCAGCTGAGCTACCGGACCGAAATGTTTTTTTGGTGGGCGATACTGGACTTGAACCAGTGACCCTCGCCTTGTAAGGGCGATGCTCTCCCAACTGAGCTAATCGCCCAAAAAAACTATGCCTAATACCTATCTAAGCACCGGGCACATTATACTCAAGTAAATTATTTATTGACTGATTCTTTAAGTAATTTACCCGCTTTAAATGCTGGCACTTTAGATGCTTTAATTTGAATCGCTGCACCTGTTTGTGGGTTACGACCTGTACGTGCTGCACGATCTCTCACTAAGAAGCTACCAAAGCCTGTAATTGCCACGTTGTCACCACCTGCTAATGCGCCAGTGATTGCACCTGTTGTTGCGTCTAATGCACGAGCTGCGTCTGCCTTAGTTAAACCTGAAGCTTCTGCAATTGCTGATACTAAATCTGATTTGTTCATCTTTTATTCTCCTGTGTAGTAAATATCATTCTCTGTTAAAAAAAGTCTAAGCTCTAACTAAAAAGCTTTCAACGAATTATCCATCAAAACCCCCCTCTGTCAATAGCTTTTAGTAAAAAACACAGTATTCTTTATCTTTTACCAATACCTTATTTTTTTAGTGGGTTAATTAAAGGTAACATTTCTTCATCCCATAGTTTTTGTGTTACTTCGCCAAGGTGTTTAAATACAATCACCCCTTTATCGTTAACCAAAAAAGTTTCAGGAACTCTATATACGCCCATTTCTAAGCCTAACTTCCCTTGTTCATCAAAGATAACAAGATCAAATGGATTGCCACGCATACTTAAAAAACAATCACCAAAATTGGTTTGATCTCGATCTATCTCAACACAGCTACTCATTTTTTTTGTATCTTTATAGTTGACACCTACCATTTGCACTGTATTTGTTTTAGCAATTTTGATCAGCATTCTATGCTCTACATGGCAAGTAGCACACCAAGATGCCCAAACATTCACTAACGAAAATTTGTCTTTTAATCTGTCTTTGGTAAAAAATTTTTCTCCCGTATAAAAATCTTCAACTTCTAGATTTGGAAAAGCCTTGCCAATGAGTGGTGAGGGTAATTTTTTAGGATCTTTCCCTAAGCCTTCTAATAAAAACCAAGCTAATACAATAAATAAAGCCAGCGGTAAGAATTTACTCATAATTATTTTTTAGATTCTTTGGCCTTTTCTAAAGCATCAGCCACCTCTGGCGGCATGTAGTTTTCGTCATGCTTGGCAAGTACTTCAGTCGCTACAAACGTGCCATTAATTAAAGAACCAGTGGTGATGATGCCCTGCCCTTCTCTGAATAAATCTGGCAAGATGCCGGTATATTCGATGTTAAATTTATTTTTATTATCCGTCACATCGAAATTCACCGTCATATCTTTACGCTTCACACTATCTTTGGCGACCAAACCACCCAAGCGAAAACTCTTGCCAATTGGGGCCTTGCCTTCTACTACTTCAGTCGGTGAATAAAAATAATTAGTATTACTACCCAATGCTTGAAGCAATAAAGTAATCGCCAATATAGCGCCTGCCACCAGCAAAGCAACAAACACCATTCTGTTTTGTCTTTTAGTCATTTATTTACCTCTTGAATACTTAACTCGTAACTGAGTAATTACATTCTTATGAATAGACCGGGTTCTAATAAAAAGAATAGCAATAATACCAAACGTTAAAAAATACGAAAACCAAATGTAATAGGCATACTTATCAAACGACAATAATTCCATTATTTATTATCTCCTGTAATGATCGCTTTAACCCAGTGTGAATTTTGCTCTCGGACTAGTAATTCATCCCTAGAACGCATCAATACCAAGGCACCATATAAAAATTTAAAGGCAAAACTAATCAATAACAAGGCATAAAACATATCGACTTGCATAGAAACTTTGGTTACACTCACCGATGAGCCTTGGTGCAAACTGTTCCACCATTCAACTGAATAATAAATAATGGGGATATTAACTAAGCCCACAATCGCTAAAACAGAAGAAGCTTTAGCCGCAGTTTTCGGATTATCAAACGCATTATTAAGCGATATATAAGCCAGATACAAAAATAGTAGAATCAGCTCAGACGTTAAACGCGCATCCCACACCCACCAAGTACCCCACATTGGCTTGCCCCATACCGCACCAGTGACTAAGGCTAAAAAAGTAAAAGCCGCGCCAATCGGTGCTGAAACTGAGGCCACCACATTGGCAAGCTTGATTTGCCAAATAAGGCCAATAGCACCTGCAACCGCCATCACCACATAAATAAATAAACTCATCCACGCAGCAGGTACATGGACATACATAATACGTACACTTTCACCTTGTTGATAATCAGGTGGTGATTTAATTAATGCCCAATACAATCCTACTAAAGTTAGAGCGATGAACGGATACAAAAACCAAGGAATGAGTTTTTTACTAATCCGGTAAAAATTTTGTGGTGAGGCAAATGCCTGAATCCATTTCCACATATTTAATAATTAATATTGTAAGAATTGAGAATTATTTTAATGATTTCTGCGCCACATTATTACGTAAATAAGTTGGTAGTGGCAATTCATCAGTATCTGCACTGTTTTGATTTAAATACAAATCAATCAAATTTTCAGCTTTTGGATAGAAGTCTGATATACATCGATTAACACCTGTCTGTTTAGAAAGTTCATCTGCGTACACGCCCCAGCCCGTACCTATACCGATAAAATCTTGATTTAACACATCGACTTCACTTGGATTTTTAAGACTTTCATTAGATAATTTTTGGTCTTGATACACACCCCAATATACCTCCCCCATACGCGCATCAAGCGCCACAGCCACTTTATCGCAATTGTATTTTTTAGTCGCACCAAACCCCACAAGCTCTAAAGTAGAAAAACCCATGGTAGGAATATCATGTGCCAATGACATGCCTTGCACCACACCAATACACATGCGTACACCGGTAAATGCACCCGGGCCTTTGGTATAAACAATACTGTCTAAATCAGCCACAGCAATAACGACTTCAGCAAATACCTCATCACACAAAGGCAGAATAAGCCCCGAGCTTTTCTCTACACCTTTAACAAAACGACTAACCTTCACACCATTAGTGTAAAGGCTAACTGAGCAAACTTCGGTACAAGTATCAATAGCTAATAGATTCATCATTTGATTATTTTACAATTTTTTCAAACTTTTGATAGATAGATAGAACCAATTGCCTGCGTTTAGACAATCGTTTTGCATGTTTAATTGGGTGGTAATAACTCGGCCCTTTTACTAAGGCCACCAAGGTTGCCATTTCTTCATTTGATAAAGCATCAACAGATTGATTGAAATAAAATTTTGCGCCTTTTTCAAACCCATAGATTGGGGTATTACCTTGTTGTGCAAGATATACCGTATTCATATAACGATTAAGAATAAAGTCTTTGTCAAAAGCCACTTCAAGCAATAACGCCATCAATGCCTCATTAAGTTTACGACTGATGGTTTGTTCTCTAGTCAGTAATGTGTTCTTGATGAGTTGTTGAGTCAGTGTACTTGCACCTCGAATGGGCTTGTCATACAGCCAATAATCACGCAACACCCTGGCAATCTCTTTAAAATCCACACCCGAATGCTCAAAGAAAGATTGATCCTCTACCAATAACAACATATTCAGCAATGGTTTAGGGTGTTGCTCTAATGACAATGTAGAATGAATGGGTGCCAGTGGTTTTGAAAATTCACCTCTCACCAAATTATTTAAATAATTCAAATACACCCCAAACAACAAAATACAAAGTAGTATTAAGCGTTTTAGCCATTTAATAGTGATTGATTTTGGATTCAAAAAGCCAATACCTTTTTCAAAAATTAAGTTGATTTTAACAAAATCCACCTGTTAAAGGTTTTTTCATACTATCTACTTTCTTAATGATTGTGAAAAGTGTCTAACTAGTATAAAATACCCACTCCCTTGCTTGATCACATGGTGTGGCAAGCTATTTTATAATAACCATAAGGAGAAAGACTCATGAGACACTATGAGATTGCACTAATTGTGCACCCTGACCAATCGGCTCAGGTAGGTACGATGATGGACAAATACAAAGAAATGATTACTGCTGACGGCGGTAATATTCATCGCGAAGAAGACTGGGGTCGTAAACACCTCGCTTATCCAATTGATAAAATTTATAAAGCACACTACTTAATGATGAATATTGAGTGTGGTCAAGAAACTCTTGACAAGCTAAATTACAATTTTCGTTTTAACGATGCTGTTTTAAGAAATTTAATTATTTCTAAAAAAGAAGCGATCACTGAGCCTTCAATTATGATGACTGCTAAAGACGAAGATAAAAAACCGGTTAGAAGATAGGAGATTATTATGGCTAAGCAACAGAAAAGAAAACGTAGACCTCTAATTAAAATCAACAGTTATTGTCGTTTTACGGCAGCTGGTGTTAAAGAAATTGACTATAAAGACGTAGATGTTTTGTTAAAGAACATTGACGAAGGTGGTAAGATTACACCATCAAGAATGACTGGTACCACTGCAAAATTTCAACGTCAATTAACCACTGCAATCAAAAGAGCTAGATTTTTAGCATTGATTCCTTACACTGACAAACACAAGAAATAGGAGTTAATCATGCAAGTAATTTTATTAGAAAAAATTGGTAAATTAGGTGGCTTAGGTGATTTGGCTAACGTTAAATCAGGTTACGCTCGTAACTTCTTAATCCCACAAGGTAAGGTTAAACCAGCAACAGCAGCTAACTTAGCTGAATTTGAAACAATTAAAGCGGACTTACAAGCAAAAGAAGCGGCAGCATCTAAAGATGCTCAAGCTAAAGCAGACACTATGTTAGGTGTTGTTTGTACGATTAAAGCCAATGCTGGCGATGAAGGCAAGTTATTTGGCTCTATTGGTACAGCTGATATTGTTGCAAATCTAGCAGCCAGTGGTCATGAAGTTGAAAAACGTGACATTAACATGCCAGAGGCGATTCGCCATGTTGGTGAGTATGACATTAGTGTGACTTTATTCACCGATATCAGTGTTGATATTAAAGTGATAGTTGAAGCCTCAGAAGATGAAGAATAACTAAACTTTTAACTCAAAAATTGCGTTAAAATTAAAGCCCTCGAAAGAGGGTTTTTTTATTATTTAAACAACGCATATGAACATCGAAAACGCTAATATACCGCCAAATTCACTTGAATCAGAGCAATCCGTACTTGGTGGATTATTACTACACAATGAGGCCTGGGAGCAGGTGGCAGACGCCCTAACAGCTGATGATTTTTATAACGCCTCTCACCGACTTATTTTTAATGCCATATCTCTACTTTTAGAACACGATAATCCTGCTGACATTCTTACGGTTAAAGAGCGATTAAAAAAAACAGGTGAAGAAGAATCGGTTGGCGGTTTTGCCTACCTCGCACAAATTGCAGAAAACACACCCAGTGTCTCAAACATATCCACCTATGCAAAACATGTTCGTGAGCTTTCTGTTTATCGCCAGCTTATTATTGCTAGTCATGAAATTGCTGATGTTGCCTACCACCCAAAAGATATTGAGTTACAAGAATTAATCGACCTTTCTGAAAGGAAAATATTCAACATCGCTGAGCAAATCACTCGTGGAAAACAAGATGTGGTTAATGTTAAAACTATTATTAAAGATGTGGTTAATTCAGCACATGAATGGGCAGAAAATCAAGGTGGATTAACAGGATTAGAAACTGGTTTTACTGAATTAGACAAAATGACTTCGGGCTTACAAAATGGTGATTTGGTCATTATTGCGGGACGCCCCTCAATGGGGAAAACTTCTTTTGCTATGAACATTATAGAAAATGTTGCCATTGAACAAAATAAACCAGTACTGGTCTTTTCTTTAGAAATGCCGACCGAAGCTTTAACACTTCGTATGATTTCTTCATTTGGCCGAATTGACAGCAAAAAAATACGTTCTGGCGATATGACAGAAACCGACTGGAATAGTTTTAATCATGCTGTAAGAGCACTGGAGAGTAATGATATTCTTATTGATGAAACCCCATCTATCACCCCAACTGAAATTCGAGCAAAAGCGCGTCGAATAAAAAGACAGTATCCTGAGTTGTCAGTAATTATGGTGGATTATTTACAGTTAATGACCGTCCATGGCAAGGGTGAAAACAGAGTGCAAGAAATATCTGAAATATCTCGATCACTCAAAGCACTGGCTAAAGAAATCAATGTACCTGTGATTGCCTTATCTCAACTTAACCGTGGTGTTGAATCTCGACCTAAAGCCGGCAAAGGGCGTATGCCACAAATGGCAGATTTACGTGAATCTGGCTCTATTGAGCAAGATGCCGATATCATTGGTTTTGTTTATCGTGATGAACAATATCATGATGATACTTACTCCAACCCAGAAGAGGTTGGTAAGGCTGATTTGAAAATTGCCAAGCATCGTAATGGTGAGACTGGTAAGGTTGAGCTCGCTTGGATTGGAGAATACACCCGTTTTGAAAATTATACAAATAACGATCAATTCCCCCATGATTATGATCAAAACCAACCAAATCCTGACCAGTTTCCACCTAATGACAGCGACATGACTTTGATGTAGATTTAATATGCGTGCTAAGGCTTCAATTTCACAATCAGCATTAACTCACAATTTATCGGTTGTTAAGCAATTAACATCTGGTGCCAAAGTGGTATCGATGATTAAAGCCAATGCCTATGGTCATCACTTGGATTATATTCATCCGTTAATCGACGGTTCAGACATGCTAGCTGTTAGTGAGTTGTTAGAAGCTGAAAAATTACGAGCTATTACTAAGCGCCCTATTTTGCTATTGTCAGGCGTGTATTCAGAAGCTGAACTACAGCAAGCGATTGAGCTAAATTGTCATATTGTTGTGCACCACGCATCACAAATAACCATTATTAATAACACTCATAAATCAGTTAGTATTTGGCTTAAGATTGATACTGGCATGCATCGACTAGGTTTATCTACCAATGAGTACAAAGAATGCTTACCTTTATTTAAGGATAACCCTTTGGTGAAGGTTGCCTGCGTTATGAGTCACTTTGCTTGTGCTGATGAAATTGGTCATCCTATGAACAAAGCTCAGCTTAACAATTTTAAAGAATTAACAACTAAAACGAACAATCGATCCATGGCTAACTCTGCTGCGATTTTATCTCAAGCAGAAACAGCCTTTGATTTTGTACGCCCTGGGATTATGCTTTATGGCGCCTCTCCATTTAACACACCCAACAATCAGCTCAAGCCAGTCATGACATTATCTGCGCCTATACTCTCAATTAAAACCCTGCAAGCAGGTGAGTCGGTTGGCTATGGTGCTACTTGGATAGCAGATAAAGACATCACACTGGCTGTGGTTGGGATTGGCTACGGAGATGGCTACCCTAGACATGCCAAAAATGGCACACCTGTATTGATTAACGGCATCTTGTGCCCATTGATTGGCCGTGTATCCATGGATCTAATTTGTGTCGATATCAGCTCAACAAAAGCTAGTATTGGCGATAACGCTGTTTTATGGGGAGATGAACAACTTCGGGTTGAAGTTGTCGCCAATAACAGTGACACCATTAGCTATGAATTACTCACCGGATTGAGTAATCGCGTTAGCTTTACATCAGTGCCGTGAACCAAAGTCACGACTTAATCCAAATCAGTGATTGTCATATTGATGACCAAGTAGAGTCAATGGAGGTGGATACCCACACTAATTTAGTTTCAGTTATTAGGGCTGTTACTAAGCACAACTGTGACACCTTGTTGATTACAGGTGATCTCACCCATAATGGCACACTCAATTCTTACCAAGTCTTACAACGTATGCTTATGCCAATCGAATCTAAGATTGTCGTGTTAAGTGGTAATCATGACCAAATTGAGAATCTGAATCAAGTTTTTTCTGAGCAGTTAATTTCCAAATTCAGCCTAGGTCATTGGGAAATTATCACCATCGACTCCACTCAGCCCTCGAAAACCAGTGGCTATGTCACCAAACAAGCACTGGACCAGCTTGATCAAGACTTGCAAAATAGCGTAGCCAAATACAACATTGTTGCCCTGCATCATCCAATTGTCTCCATGCAATCAGATTGGGATGACTCACTCTCATTAGAAAATGCAGACGAACTGTTCAATGTGATGAATAAATACCCTAAAATAAAGGCAGTTTTATGGGGGCATGCTCACCAAGCCAGTGAATTTAATAACGATGATGTTGTGCTTATCTCATGCCCATCGACCGCTCTACAATTTGACAACGAAACTAGGATTGGATTTAACCATTACAGACTACATGATGATGGAAAATTAGAATACAACACGCAATGGATTTAGAAACAGCACTCATCAGAGACTTGTACAACCAACAAAAGCCAAAGAGTTATGCTCAAGTTTCTGACTTATTTGAAGTCAATTTTAAAAAAATATCACGACTCATCCCTTTGCTACCAATCATTTCTCATCATAGTATTGCCAAGCAAACAGGTGAAAAAGATTTGCATTTGTTTGTAGAAGAAAAAACACCTTATACCACCACTTTTATCCTAACCCACCAAATTGACTCTCCTGCTGGATCAATCAGTCGGCCTGATATTAAATTTAAAGTGTACTTTGATGCCAACCTACTTGAGGTTATTTCAGTGTGTAACGAAACCACTCTTAACACCAATCATCCGTTCTTAGCTAAATGTTCTGATATGGATATACAATGGGAACTCAATACTTTTATCGAAAGATGGTTAGATTACTGCTTAAGTAAATATACCCCAGAGCAGCCTCTCTTGGCTAAATCCAATTCACCTTCTCAAGGAATATCATGGCAGACGCTGTAGACCCAGAAGCTAAAGGGAAGCTTGTCATTGCAATCTCATCAAGAGCTTTGTTTGATTTAGATGAATCACATCAAATTTTTAAAGAGCATGGTGTGGAGGCTTATGCCAAACACCAAGAAAAAAATGAAGAGGTTATTTTAAAACCTGGTGTTGGATTTACACTGGTTAAAAAACTGTTAAAGCTTAATACCAAGCAAAATCCAATTGATGTTATTTTACTCTCTCGCAACAGCGCTGATACAGGCTTACGTATCTTTAATTCGATCGAACATTATGGTCTTAACATCTCGCGAGCAGCCTTCACTCGTGGTGAAAGCACGCACACCTTGGTTGGTGCTTTTGAGGCAGACTTATTTTTATCGAGCAATTATCAGGATGTGCAAAAAGCACTAGAATCAGGTTTTGCTGCCGCTTCTATTGTTGGCTCTGGCTCAAACGATTCTCACGACACGCAATTACGCATCGCTTTTGATGGTGATGCAGTGATTTTTTCAGACGAGGCAGAAAAAATCTACCAAGAAAAAGGCATTGAGGCCTTTGAGGAAAACGAAAAAAAATCAGCCAATGTTGAACTTAAGGCTGGACCTTTTAAGTGTTTTTTAAAATCATTACATAAAATTCAATCCGCCTTTCCTGTGGAGAATAACCCTATTAGAACAGCCTTAGTCACAGCACGTTCTGCCCCCTCACACAAACGCGTGATTCACACCATGCGTGAATGGGGAATTCGTATCGATGAGTCATTCTTTTTAGGTGGGCTTGACAAAGGTATTTTCTTAAAAGAGTTTGGTGCAGATATCTTTTTTGATGATCAGCACAAGCACTGTCAATCTGCCTCCCAGTACGTGCCAACAGGACATGTTCCAAGTGGAATTTCTAATTTGTGATATTTGACACTAAGGCCTTTATTAGCAGCTCAATTTCAACTGCTAAAATCATTCTTAGCACTGTTATTCCTTATTTTTTATTAGCAGAGCTATTATTGTATTTTGAGTTAATGCCTATTATTGCTCAAGTATTTACACCTTTTACTACTTTACTTAATTTACCACCAGAGGCGGCATTAGCCCTAGCATCTGGTGTGTTTCTTAATCTGTATGCTGCTATTGCCTTTGCTTCTCCTCTAGGTCTAAGTGTCTACGATTGGACAGTGCTAGGTCTATTTCTTGGTGTGATGCACTCAATCCCTGTTGAATCGGCTATTATGAAAAAATTGGGTATTGGCTGGATAAAATCAATAAGCTTTAGACTGGTTATGGCATTTGTAGTGCTAACACCCTTGCTAATGATTCCAGCAGAAATATTGTTCGACAATCCTAACGAGGTTGCTAATGCTTTATACCAAACAACTTCGATAACGCCTACAAACTTCATTGATTTTTTATTACAAAAAATTTATGAATCTGTCTTACTTTCAATAGAAATTATTATTTTAGTTAGTCTGGTTATTTTTATTATCACCTTAATCAAAGGCTTAAATTTCTTACAAAAATTTGATCATCATCTAAGCACAATCATGGCTTTAATAACCGGTGTTTTAATCGGTATTACTTACGGTGCTGGTGTACTTTTAAAAGAAGCACAATACATGAGCAAACAACAGGTGGTATCGGTTTGCTATTTTTTAATGGTAGCCCACGCTATTATTGAAGACACCTTGCTCTTTGTATTCTTTGGAGCTGATATTTTTCTACTTATTGGTATTCGCTTATTTTTTGCCACTTTTGTGTTTTTTGTCATTTCTATTTATTACAAAATAGGTCGGACTTAAACGGAGTAAAGCCTTGTAATTATTGGTAAAATAACTTAATTAATTTTTCATAACAGCAATGTCTAACAAAATCCAAGCTATTCGCGGAATGAACGACCTATTACCTAAGGACTCTGTCTTGTGGCTGTCGTTAGAAAAAACAATCTTTGATTTGTTTATCTCTTATGGCTTTAAAAACATTCGCACACCCATCGTCGAAAAAACAGATACTTTTTGCCGTGCAATTGGTGAAGCGACTGATATTGTTGAAAAAGAAATGTACTCTTGGAAAGAATCTAGTGGTGAAAGTTTAAGCTTAAGACCTGAAGGTACTGCTGGCTGTGTACGCGCCATGATTGAGCACAACCTGCCTAGAGAAGGCATCCAAAAAGTCTTTTATCAAGGCGCCATGTTTAGACATGAGCGTCCGCAAAAAGGTCGCTACCGTCAATTCCACCAGGTGGGTGTTGAGGTGTTTGGTGCCAATACTGCCAAAATAGATGCTGAACTAATGGCGATGACTCATTCACTATGGCAAAGCCTTGGTTTAAAAAATCTCACTTTAGAAATCAACACACTAGGTTCAACTGAGGCAAGAGCAAACTATCGATCTGTATTGGTTAATTATTTCACTCAATACAAAGATCAACTGGATGAAGATTCCACAAGGCGTTTGTCATCAAATCCGCTACGTATTCTAGACAGTAAAAATAAAGACATGCAATCTTTGATTAATGCCGCACCCAAACTCATGGATCATCTAGATGAGGAATCAAGCAAACACTTTGACGAATTCAAGGCGTATTTGCAATGCTTAGATATCCCTTATGTCATCAACACGCGCTTGGTTAGAGGTCTAGATTATTACAACCGCACCGTATTTGAATGGACTACAACCGACTTAGGTGCACAAGGTACGATTTGTGCTGGTGGCCGTTACGATGGCTTGGTAGAGAAAATGGGCGGAAAATCAACCTCTGCAGTTGGCTTTGCTTTAGGCTTAGAACGCTTAGTTTTACTATTAGAAGCGCAAGATATTACTTTAGGAAAATCACCTTTATCTATTTATTTAGTCGTGCTGGGTGAAAACGCACAGCTTAAATCTATGCAAATTGCCGCACAACTGCATCATGCATTACCCAAGGCAATACTTTATAATGACATCACTTTAGGTAGTTTTAAAGCGCAATTTAAAAAGGCAGATAAAGCCAATGCTGATTATGCATTAATTCTAGGTGAAGAAGAAGTGCAGAACAATCAAATCGCGATTAAACCACTTAAGGACCAAGGTGAGCAACAAGCCATGAGTCTAGAAGATGCGATTCAATATTTTAAAAATTAAGAGAACCATGATATGAAAAACTTCATTGAAGTAGGTAAAACTGAAGACGAACAAGCCGAGCAAATCAAAAAATGGCTTAAAGAAAACGGACCTCAAATTATTGCAGGTATCGTCATGGGCTTATCAGGCATATGGGGTTTTGACTATTACAACAACTACCAGAGTGAACAAACTATTAACGCACGCTCTGCTTACTTATCCGTTGTATCGAACCCTAATTCACCAGCATTAACGACTTTACAAAGCGATCACACAGACAGTGGTTACGCACAACAATCTATATTAATGATGGCAAAACATGCGGTGTCAGCGGGTAATTATCAGCAAGCACTTGAGCATTTATCGCCATTATTAAAGTCTGAAAATGAATTTATTGCCCATACGGCTAAGCTTAGATCAGCTGCTATTTATTTGCAAATAGGTAGCCATGACCAAGCATTGTCTACCCTTGACGCTGATGAAAATTCAGTTTTTAGTGCTTTGTACAACCAAACCAAAGGCGATATTTATTTAGCAAAAAATAATATTGACTCTGCTAAAAAACATTACCAATTAGCCTTAGCTCAATTATCAACTGATTCAGAGTTGCGAGCTTTAATTCAAATTAAGTTAAACGACCTTAACTAGCGCTTTTTACATTATGGGTTTACCTGTCATTTCATTAGTTGGACGCCCGAACGTAGGTAAGTCCACACTATTTAATCGCTTAAGCAAGTCACGCCAAGCCTTGGTATCTGACTTTGAAGGCCTAACGCGTGATCGTCAATATACAGAAGTTTTATTAGATGACGACAGCGAAACTTTTGTCACCATTATTGACACCGGTGGTTTAACCAATGAAGTCAATGAAATTGATAGTGGCATTCAAGGCCAAGTATTAAACGCTTTAGAAGAATCTGATATTATCTATTTTATCGTTAGTGCTAGAGATGGTGTTATTGGTCTGGATCGAGAAATTGGTGCACAATTGCGTCGACTCAAGAAAAAGATTGTTTTAGTTTGTAATAAGGCTGAAGGATTAGACCTTAGTCTAGCAGCAGAATTTTATGAACTAGGCTTAGGAGAGCCAATACTAATTGCGGCTGAACACGGCCAAGGCATTGAAGAATTAATCGACCATACGTTACCGCTGCTACCTCAGGTAACGGATGACGAAGACAGTGATGACGATGTTGAAGGTATTGCTGTTGCAGTGCTGGGTAGGCCTAATGTAGGAAAGTCCACGCTGATTAACCGCATTCTTGGTGAAGAGCGCGTGCTAGCAATTGACTTGCCAGGCACCACCCGTGATAGCATCTATATTCCTTTTGAGCGTGAAGGGCAAAAATACACGCTGATCGATACTGCTGGTATTCGCCGTAAACGCTCCACCCATGAAAAAATTGAAAAATTCTCAATCATTAAAGCCATTGATGCTCTAGAAAAATCACACGTGGTTATCCTAGTGTTAGATGCTCGTGAAGGGGTGACCGAACAAGATGCCACCCTACTCGGTATGATTGCTGATAAAGGCAGAGCATTAATGATCGCTATTAATAAATGGGATGGGCTGGATGAGTATCAAAAATCAGAAGTAAAGCGCAAACTTGAAGTTAAGCTCTCGTTCGTCAATTATGCTAGCGTGCATTATATTTCCGCCTTGCATGGCTCTGGTGTGGGTAAATTATTTGCTCCTATCAAAAAAGCCTACCAAAGTGCGGGTGAGAAACACCCAACTTCATTGCTAAACAAAATACTAGAAAAAGCCAACCAAGGACACCAACCACCGCCTGTTAAAGGCAGACGTTTGAAAATCAAGTACGTCAATCAATCTGACGTGTTTCCGCCTACCTTTACATTCCATGGTAACCACTTACAAAGCGTACCAAATGCTTATGAGCGCTATCTAAAGAATCTATTTATTAGAGAGTTGAAACTCACTAACACACCTATTAGAATGGAATACAGAAGCGGTGAAAACCCTTTCAAAGACAATAAGAACGAATTAAATGCTAGGCAAATCGTCAAGAGACGCCGCCTAATGCAGTTTATTAAGCAGAGGAAAAAGCGCTAGAGTAGCTTGCCTCTTTTGTGTTCTTATCCAGACTAATGGTTAATTCACAATACGAATTTTCTAAAATTTTGGCTTGAGACGGGTCATCGCTACAAGCACAACCTGACAAGACTTCACAGAAAAATACACCTGTTTTAATTTCAACCGAATCTTTAGTTTCATGGCTAGATAAGATAATTGGTTCAATCGTCGACTGATCAATCACTGCACTGTGATTACAACAATCTTTTAAAGGTAATATACCGAGCTCGAGTGATTGAACAGCTTGTTTAAAGTACTGAGGAAATTTATCACTTCCCCAATACTTTAAAGCTTGGTCAAACACTATGAAGAAAGAATCAAATTATGCGCCTTACTAGCGGCCCTGATAAAGCTTTCAAACAATGGATGACCATCACGTGGATTAGAAGTAAATTCTGGATGGAACTGACAAGCAACAAACCAAGGATGGTCTTTAATTTCAACCATCTCTACCAGTGTGCCATCAATAGAACGACCAGATATTGTTAAGCCTGCGGCCTCAATCTGACCAATTAATTGGTTGTTAACCTCGTAACGATGACGATGACGCTCAGTAATTACATCTTTGCCATAAATTTCTCGAGCATTCGTACCTTTAACTAGTGCGCACTCCTGACCACCTAAACGCATAGTTCCGCCTAAATCTGAACCTTTATCTCGAGTTTGCACACTACCATCTTCATCTTGCCATTCGGTAATCAAACCCACCACTGAATAAGGTGTATTTTCATCAAATTCTGTACTATTAGCATCTGTCATGCCTGCCACGTTTCTGGCATATTCAATCACCGCCACTTGCATACCCAAACAAATACCCAAATAAGGTACGTTATTTTCACGTGCAAATTGTACGGTTGCAATCTTACCTTCAACACCACGATTACCAAAACCGCCTGGTACTAATATCGCACTCATTTCACTTAAACAATCAGTGCCATTTTTTTCAATATCTTCAGAATCAAAGTAATGGATATTAACTTTGGTTTGCGTATGTACACCAGCATGAATCAATGATTCAGATAATGACTTATAAGCTTCAGTCAGATCCATGTATTTTCCAACCATGGCAACATCAACACTGTGTGTTGGATTCTCAAGTTTATTGACGACGCTAGCCCACTCGCTCAAATCTGCATCTTTACAATCAAGATTAAGCTTTCTTACAACAACATTATCTAAGCCTTGCTCATGCAGTGCTTGCGGCACTTTATAAATGGTATCAACATCCAGTGAAGTAAATACCGAGCTTGCTTCTACGTTGGTAAATAAGGCAATTTTTGCACGTTCTGCATCTGGTAGTGGGTATTCAGATCGACAAATCAAAATATCAGGTTGAATACCAATACCTCTAAGCTCTTTCACCGAGTGCTGCGTTGGTTTGGTTTTTAATTCACCTGCCACTTTAATATAAGGCAATAAAGTTAAGTGAATAAACAAGGTGTTTTCACGGCCAAGCTCAAGGCTCATTTGTCTAATTGCCTCTAAAAATGGCAACGACTCAATGTCACCTGCCGTACCACCAATCTCAACTAAAGCAATATCTGCACCTTTTGCACCGGCGATCATCAACTCTTTGATCTCATTGGTAATGTGTGGAATGATTTGAACCGTAGCGCCTAAATAATCACCACGACGCTCACGCTCAATCACGTTTTCATATACACGGCCCGCGGTAAAGTTGTTTTTCTTACCGAGCTGAATACGTACAAAGCGTTCGTAATGACCAAGATCAAGGTCTGTTTCAGTACCATCATGAGTGACAAATACTTCACCATGCTGGAATGGGCTCATGGTGCCAGGATCCACATTAATATATGGATCTAACTTAAGCATAGTAATGTTAAGTCCGCGAGATTCTAAAAGTGAAGCGAGGGAGGCTGAAGCGATTCCTTTACCTAAAGAGGAAACCACACCACCGGTAATAAAGATATATTTTGTTGTCATTGAAAACTAACAAAGTTGAAATGGTTATGATACACAAAACTGTGTAGAATATGGGCGTATTAAATCATCGTAAATATTGATGCAATATAAACAATTTTTCTCGCGCTTGTTCTTTTATTTAAAGGCGCATATTGGCAAACTTATCTTTACCTCAGTAATGATGATGTTTGCAACCGCACTAGAAAGCTCTATCCCTGAAATCACTGGGCGCATTGTTGATGAGCTGTTTGCCGCTGAACGCGATCAACAAACTGCTTTAATTTACGCTTTGGCTTTATTTGGTGTGATTGTACTTAGTTCTATCTTTGCCATGACCTCTACTGCCGCTAGCTCTTGGGTATCTAACAAAGTAATTATGGACTTACGCGTCGATATGTTTGCCAAATTATTAAGACTACCCAAGTCTTATTTTGACCAACACCCTACTGGTAAAACCCTATCTAAACTTACTTTTGATGTCGAACAAATTGCAGCGGCTGCCTCGAGTATTTGGCTCGATTTTATTAAATCATCTATGTCTGTTATTATTTTAGTAGGCTATCTATTTTATAAAAATTGGCAACTAAGCTTAACCCTGCTCATTTTATTACCCTTGGTTTACCTGGCAGTAAAACTCTCATCAAACCGTATGCGCAGCTCCAGTAAAAAAGTACAAAACTCAATGGGTAGAATGACACATCTACTCGATGAAAATATTTCAGGTAGCTCTTTGGTTAAAATCTACCACGCACAAGAACAAGAGAGTAAAAAATTCAACGATCTTATTAAAAACATTCGTCAACAACGATTCAAAGTTGATATGACTGGCGCATTCAACACGGGCTTTGTTAATATCTTAATTGGCCTCTCTTTGGGTAGTGTGGTGTATTTTTCATCCACCTTATTGGCCATGAGTGCCGGTGAATTTTTATCCTTCTTTACTGCAATGGGCATGTTGGTCAAGCCCGCTAAAAGCTTGGTCAATATCAACAAACCATTACAAACAGCGATGGCTGCAGGTGAGAGTGTATTCGGGCTGATTGACGAAGATGAAGAACACAACAGTGGTACCAAACAACTCAAAAAGTCTAAAGGTGCAATCAAATTTAACCAGGTCTCATTTGGTTACAATAGTGAAACCACTGTGCTTGATGACATTAGCCTTGATATTAAACCAGGAGAAACGGTTGCCTTAGTGGGTTCAACAGGTAGTGGTAAAACTACTATCATTCAATTATTAGCCAAATTTTATTCACCCACTGCTGGCTCTATCACGATAGACGGTATCGACATTGCTGAATTTGAAGTTGATTCATTGCGTTCACAAATTGCTTTTGTTGATCAAAATGTACGCTTGTTTAACGACACCGTTAAAGGCAACATTGCTTTAGGTCAAATTGATACCATGAGTGACACTCAAATTGAGCATGCTGCTAAAGTATCTAACGCACATGAATTTATTCAAGAACTCAGCGACCAATTCGATACCGAGATTGGTGAAGACGGCGCTAAACTCTCTGGTGGCCAACGACAACGCTTAGCAATTGCTCGAGCGATTGCTAAAGACAGTCCAATTTTAATTTTAGACGAGGCTACCTCAGCACTTGATTCTGCTACTGAAAAACAAGTGCAAGCTGCCATTGATGAGATGCAAAAAGATCGCACCACTATTATCATTGCACATCGACTCAGTACGGTACAAAAGGCTGATCGAATTGTGGTGCTACGTCGTGGTGAAATTATTGAACAAGGTTCACATAAAGATCTAATTGATGCAAAAGGTGAATACGCTTCTTTATACAAGCATCAGTTTGAAGGTTAAGCTTTAGAGCTACCCTTTAGTAACAATCATCTTATGCTCTAGCATGTCACGCATAGAGTAGCCAATACCGCCAATGCCATAACCTGAATGCTTACGCCCTGCAAACGGCATCCAATCTACCCTAAAGGTAGTGTAATCATTAATCATGACAGCACTGGCTTCTAACTTTTTAGCCACACCCATTGCCAAAGACACATCATCACTAAAGATAGCTGATTGGAACGACACATCCAAGCTATTGGCTTGCTCTATCGCATCATTAATTATTTGATAGCCATAGATACACACAATAGGGCCAAAAACCTCTTGTGTTGAGACCTTTGAGCCCTTAGCCGGATTGAGCAAAACGGTCGGCTCATAACTCACCTCGTTAATACGCTTGCCACCAGTGATTAAGGTTGCACCTTCTTGAATGGCTTCATCTACCCAAGCCTCAATTCGATCAGTCTCTTTTGGTAAAATAAGCGGACCTAAATCGCTGTCTTCATTAATAGCATCACCCACCACTTGCTTAGAGGCAATATTGGCAATTTTTTGCGCCATTTCAGTGGCTCGATCTTTAGGCACATACACACGTTGTACCGACACACAAACCTGACCAGAATGGTACATACTGGCTTTTACTACACCATTAATAAATCCTTGCTCATCGGCATATTTATCAAAAATAAGCGGCGCTACGCCGCCGTGTTCTAGTGCACAACGCGTACCAGGAGCTAACTTAGATTTCAAATACCACCCTACTTTAGCAGAGCCAATAAAACTGAAGAAGCCTACTCTTGGATCAGTCACTAATTTTTCAGAATTTTCACGATTAGTGAGTGCGACTTGCACCCAGCCTTCTGGTAACCCCGCCTCTTTAATTAGATTTACTAAACGTAGTGCACATAATGGTGTCACTGACGCTGGTTTAATAATCACCGGGCAGCCAGTGGCAACAGCAGGGATTACCTGATGAATGCTTAAATTAAGTGGATGATTGAACGCGCTCACTGCCACCACCACGCCAATTGGCTCCATAATGGTAAACGCTGTATGACCTACCCCAGCAGCCGTCATGTCCATCGGCACTTCATAGCCTTGAATATTTTGAATCTCGGCCACGGCGATACGAATACCGTCAATGGCACGTGTTACTTCAACACGAGCATCACGAATCGGCTTACCACCTTCGTTGGCGATTAAACGTGCAAAATCTTCATGTTCGGCATTAACTAATTCGGCCAATTTTTGTAAAATACGAATACGCTCATGTGCCGGCAAACAACCGCTTTTGTGCAGTGCTTGAGCAATAGACAACATAGCGTCAACTTGTGCACTGTCATGCATTTTTAACTCGGCTAATACTTCACCGGTATAAGCCTGATTAACAATTAGTTTTTCTGCTGCCATTATCTTGCCTTAATTATCAAATTGTTTTAAATCATCGAGTAATGTTTTGGTATTTTGCGAATAATCAACTGGCAAGTCAATTAAATGAACGCCACCCTCATTAAATGCCTTTTCCATTGTTGGAACTAACTGGTCACTTTGTTCTATTCTATGCCCGATCGCACCGTAACTGTCTGCATATTTGACAAAATCCGGATTATTAAAATCCAGACCAAAATCATCTAGCTCTTGAGCGGCTTGCTTCCACTTGATCATGCCATATCCGCTGTCATTAAAAATAATGACAACCAAATTTAACTTAAGACGCATTGCAGTTTCTAATTCTTGTGAGTTCATCATAAAACCACCATCGCCACACACAGACAACACTTGTCGATCAGGGTACATCAATGCACATGCTATAGCTGATGGTAAACCTGCACCCATGGTTGCTAAAGCGTTATCGAGTAATAAGGTATTGGGTTGATGGGTATGATAATGCCTTGCAAACCATAACTTAAACATACCATTATCAAGTGACACGATGCCATCATCATTCATCACCTTGCGCACATCAGCCACCACTCGTTGTGGTAGCATTGGGAATGAACTGTCATTATCTAAAGAATGAATTGCAGCCTTGGTACGTTGACGAATTTCATCCACCCATTGTGTATTACAAGCATAACAAGTATCAAGGCCTTCGCTCAATCTAATCACTGAATTACCAATATCTCCAATCACCTCTACTTGTGGGTAATAAATGTCTTTAATCTCGGCAGAGTGGAAATTAATATGAATGACTTTTTGATCGCCACCATGCATTAAAAAAGGTGGCTTCTCGACAATGTCATGGCCCACATTAATAATTAAATCAGCTTTTTTAATGGCTTCATGCACGTAGTCATTGGATGAAAATGCTGCTGTACCTATAAAATTATCAATAGCACCACTCAGAACACCCTTGCCCATTTGGGTGTTAAAAAATAAGATACCTGTCTTATTAACAAAATCAGACAATGGCTGCCTAATGTGCTTCCTATTAGCACCTGCACCCACTAATAATAATGGTCGTTTTGCTGATTCAATTATCTTAGCTGCTTTCGAAATCGCTCTATCAGAGGCAAATAATCGATGAATTGTTTGTCTTGGAAAGACATAATCATTCTCTACTTCTTCTCTAGCAATATCTTCAGGTAGTTCTAAATGCACTGCGCCTGGTCGCTCTTCTTCGGCAATCCTAAATGCACCACGTACCAAGGCAGGGATTTGTCGCCCATAAACAATTTGATCAGAATCTTTTACCAATGGCTCCATCATTCTAACAATGTCTAGTATTTGAAATTTACCTTGCAATCCTTCTTTTATTGGCTTTTGGCCCGTAATCACCACGATAGGCATCGCGCCAAGTTGTGCGTAAGCAATAGCAGTTACAAGATTAGTAGCGCCAGGACCTAGTGTGGCCAAACATACGCCTGCCCTACCAGTCAAACGCCCATAAGTAGCCGCCATAAAAGCAGCAGCTTGCTCATGTCGAGTCAGGATAAATTTAATGGATGAATTTCGAATCGAATCTAATAAATCAAGATTTTCTTCGCCTGGGATTCCAAATATGTATTCAACACCTTCACTTTCAAGTGCTTTTACAAATAGATCTGATGCCTTCATACGCCCCCATAGAGTATAGTTTGGGGCTAGGATACCATATTTTTTTCTAGTTGAGTTATATTAGACGAGACAGAATTTTTCCAGAATCTAAAGCCTCTCTAACCATCTGTGATGCATCCACTAATGATTTGGCTTTTTTGGTATGCCAAAGCACCAAGCTGGCTGATAAAACAAGCCCATCATAAAACATGCCTTTTTCACCTGCAAGTGCGGCCTTGCCTAGCTTAACTGTGTAGTCTGCTAACTCAGGAATGTTTTGATGTACATCTAACTCTCCTGGGAATGAGATGGCACGCATATCTTGCTCAATCCCCAGTGATTTTGGATCAATATCCACGCGATCTTTCTCGTCGGTACCTTCGTAAGACACCATTAAGCCTTTTTGACGCAATGATGGAATGACACCACCTTCAACACCACGTACCAATAAAGCACTATCCATGCCAGAGGCTTTAACCAAATTGGCATAAATCGGCGGATAAGGTTTGTGCACGTAACCCAAAATAGAGTGAGTGGTTTTTCCTCTCAGTGGGCCAATTAAGGTTTCTACCGTGTTGATGACGGTGCGCTTAATCACGCGATCACGCAAAGAGACAATATTATGTAAGCCTTTACAATAACTCGCCTGATCAACATAACTCCAACCAATGGCTGGGTCTTCTAATCTTGCCTTAGCTTGCGCCGTTGAATGATCAACACTTAGCCCTAATGCTTCGCTAATATGACGGTGCGTTAAACCAAATTTAGGCGAAACACTGTCTAAGCCATGGATAACCGTTGGCAAGCCAAGCCCAGCTAATAGTGGTGGTAAGAATGATGAAATTGGAATGGAGCGGTTATAACCACTATAAGGGTCGCCCAAATCTACTAAATGCTCAACGTTAACAGTTTGCTTATCACTTTCGGCCAAAATTGCCGCTAGAATGCCTTCATTCTCTTCCATGGTCTCGCGCTTCATACGTAATGCAATGAGGAAAATAGCCGATTGCACATCATCAATCTCGCCACGGAGGATGGCTTGCATACCATCTCTAGCCTCTTCAAAGTCGATATTCTTACTCAAATCTGGGCCAGTTGCCACACGTTGAATGATTGATTTCATTAATGCTTGTGAGTCAGTACTCATGATGATTAAACCTCGATATAAATTTCGTTATTTTCTTGTTTGACAGCATAAGTTTGCATATTATCAACATCATCTTCTGAAGAATCACCCGTTTTTAAATCAAAACTATAACCATGGAGTGAGCACTTAACTCGATTACCTTTTAAACAGCCCAACGTAAGTTTAATGTCTTCGTGTGGACAGCGATTTTCTGCGCAATACAGGATGCCGTTATTCATGGTGACAAATAAGTCTTTACCTTCAACTGTTACCTCTGCCATTGTGCCTTCTTTTGGCGCTTGATCTAAAACCTTCTTCCAAGTGGACATTAAAAAAATCTCCAAACACGGTTACTATCAAGCGCTGAAGCGCATTGTTTAAGTTGTCGTTTATAGCGTTTAGCATTACCGTCTACTTTTTTAGCAATTTTTATTAACCAAGGTTTTTTTCTATAAGATTTTCTATCAAACCCACCGTGACCTTCATGATAAGCTAAATATTGGTTATACGCATCTGACATAGCAACGCCAGAACGTTTGCTTGATTGAGCCATGTACCAGCCAACAAAATCTGCCGCATCATCAAAATCATCACGATCCGCATCTTTGTTACCTGTTTTTAATTTGTACCATTCCCAAGTGTCATCGACTGCTTGAGCAAAACCATAAGCTGTTGTCGGCCTAAACCACGGCACCACACCAAACAACTTTTCTCTAGGTGGTTTTGCATCAGAGGCAAAGTTAGACTCTTGATAGATAATAGCAAGCTGCACATGTGCAGGTGCGCCATATTTTTTCTCACTGGCTTTAATTGCACGATACCAACTAACTTCCTCATCCATCAAATTACAAATATTACCAACCTTAACCGCTGGCGTTGAAAAACACCCACTCAACATTAGCGAAAAAAGGACAACTAATAAACTTTTTATCATTAGCCTGCTGCTGGGAAAAATACCTTGTAAGCCACAACAACTTGGATGATAAATAAAACAGCAAACATGCCTTTAATCGCGCCATCTGATAATGGAGTTGGCTCAGCAGAGCTAGGATCTTCTAATTTAACATTGGTTGCTACCATGCCTTTTTCAGAACTTTCTGCTTGAAACACCACGCGTGTATCCGCTTTCAAACGTGATTTATTATAAATATTCTTCTGGTGAACGAAATATTTCTCACCATCATCACCTGTAATAAAACCATATCCTTTAGTACCAAACTGGGCCACTACGCCTTTTACTTTTTTTGCCATTTTTTACGCTCCGGTCTTGTGCAAACAATAAGTTGCTTTTTCAATAAAATCTACGCCAGCGCGTAGAAACTTGAGCTCATTTTTTATGTCATCAAAACACTGTAATTGTTGACATTTGAACCCCTTACTAAAAAGTGAAACCACCTCATCCTCATCAACTGCAAAAGGCGGGCCACTTATTTGTGATTGCGGGTAATTTAGTGTTAATAACAACACCCGACAATCATTCGATATTATAGAGTATAAATGCTGTGCATATTTTGCTCTTAAATCAACCGCTAGCGCGATTAGCGCTGCACGATCATACACGGCAGAAACTAATTTTAATACAGACTTATCCAGTGCAAAATAATCCCCACAATATAACGTGATATTGTCACCTTGATACAGCGTAAATTGATCGGTTTGACTGATTGTAAAAACAAGGTTATTTTCATCGAAAAACTGCTCAATAGCCAGCGGACTGAGTTCAACACCAATTACCTTAAAGCCCTGCTTAAGCAAATAAACCATGTCATAGCTTTTGCCACACAAGGGTACAAATACCGTATCACCCTGCTTAAGCTTTAAACAAGTAATAAATTCAACAAGTTTAGAATTTACCTGTGCTCGATGCCAGCCAATTTTTCCTTCTTGCCAGCGTTGTATCCAATCTGTCATGTCGTCCTTAAGTTATAATACTCAGCATGAAAATTAATCGCCCATCTCGTAAAACCCTTATGCAATTTATGATGGTTATTTTAGCCATTTTTGTCATCCGTGCATGGCAACAACAAGATCTCACTCAAGGCATGACGCCCAGTTTCAGTTCTCAAACCTTAACCGGTGAAGTGATGAACTCTAACCCTTTACCTGATCAAGGTATTTTGATTCACTTTTGGGCAACCTGGTGTCCAGTTTGTGCTGTAGAAAATGACAATATTCAAGCCGTAGCAGAAGATTACAAAGTACTCAACATTGCTATTCAATCAGGCTCTGATGATGACATTAGAAAATACGCTGAAGAAAACAACCTTAAGCTAGACAACATTATCAATGACAAATCTGGTTCTTTATCTCGCTTATTCGGTGTTAAGGGTACGCCCAGTAGTTTCTTTATCAATACCGAAGGTCGCATACAATTTGTTGAAGTAGGTTATACCACCACACTAGGTTATAGACTAAGACTCTGGTGGGCTGGGCTTTGATCGCCGATTGGTCTCAACAACTTGATTTTATTTTTAAGCAAGATTATTACCAACAACTGCTTGAGTTTTTAGAATACGAATCAGAGCACAATAAAACTATTTATCCACCTCAAGATCAAATATTTAATGCCTTTGATCTCAGCAGTTTTGAGAACACCAAGGTCATTATCCTTGGGCAAGACCCTTATCATAACGAAGGTCAAGCACATGGCTTGAGTTTTTCAGTACCTAAGGGTGTTAGCATCCCACCATCGCTGAGAAATATCTATCAAGAACTCTTATCGGATTTAGACATTACACCTAGCCAAAGCGGTAATTTGACCCACTGGGCGTCACAAGGAGTGCTGCTACTCAATAGCGTACTCACAGTTGAGAAAAATTCACCTGGATCTCATGCCAAATCAGGCTGGGTTGATTTTACTGATACGGTGATTGATATCCTCAATGAGAAAAAACAAAACTTAGTATTTTTGTTGTGGGGTGCTTATGCTCAGAAAAAAACTGAACTAATTGATCAAAACAAACACTTGGTTTTAACTGCGGCACACCCATCGCCTTTTTCAGCACATAAGGGATTTTTTGGTTGCAAACATTTCTCACAAACCAATGACTACCTTAAAATGCACAACCAACAAACTATCGATTGGACATTATGAAATTAGTTATTGATGATGCATGCTACGCCTATGACACAATATTTGGCGATTTTGGCGAGATTTGCTCTTTGCCTGGACGGAGTATCGACAAAGCCGTGGTAAAAGAGGCTGACGTACTGATTGTACGCTCACGCACCAAAGTTAATCAGGCCTTGTTAGAGGGGAGTAAAGTTAAATTTGTCGGTTCAACCGTTGCTGGTCTCGATCATGTCGATCAAGACTACCTTCAAGATAATGATATTACTTTCTTTTCAGCACAAGGCTGTAACTCAATGGCGGTTGCCGAGTTTGTTATTACTGCGATTGTTAATTTGGCAGATGAGCTTGATTTTGATTACACCAAAAAAACTTTGGGAATAATCGGTGTGGGTAATGTTGGCTCAAGATTGGCTGCTAAAGCTGAATTAATGGGTATTAAAACTTTACTGAATGATCCACCACGCGCTGATACTGAAAATTTACCTCATTTTGTCGATTTAGACAGCGCTTTAAGTGCTGATATGGTTACTTTTCATACGCCACTCACTTTTGACGGACAACACCCTTCTTATCAGCTATTAAATGAGACTAATTTTCACAATATTGGTGAAAAAACCATCCTTTTTAATGCCGCAAGAGGTGGTGTTATTACAGAGAAAATTTGGGAAAAAACCCAAACGATGGTTAATATCATCGATTGCTGGGAAAACGAGCCTAACATCAACCAAAACTTGCAAGAAAATGCCTATTGGGCCACCCCGCACATTGCCGGACACTCCGTTGATGCTAAATTTATGGGTAGTTTTATGGTTTATGAGGCTTTATGTGACTTTACTGGTCACAAACAAGACAAAAGCATTGTTAATTTGATTAATCCTGGTGTTTTAGAGGTTAAAAAAGACAATCTTAAAGACACGTTAAACGAAATTTACGACTTTAAGCAAGACACTTTAGCAATCAAAAATATTGGAAATTTTGAAGATTACCGAAGAAACTATCCTATTCGCTATGAATGGCCACATTACAACAGCCAAACTGCGCTACCTATTGTCAATAATTAACCACCTCTAACAATTGACTTTATCTGCATAAATACTTCTTTAAAGGTTGTCTGTTTAATCACATTAACCAAGGCCTTAACATCAAACTTATGATGGCGATCTGCCATGATACCCATTTGTGGCATATCAGATAATCCTGTCTCAATTGCATGTTCTTTGAACTTGTCATTTTTCCAGAAGAAACCACCTGGCATCGTCGTTGGAATCACCAAGGCGTAGAATAAAATCCTACCCAAATACGCTGAAACTAGAACTGACACAAAACTCACAGCAAATAACAAGGCGCTTGGCTCCATCATTAACCATACCATGATAGCCATATTAACTCCTAATAGTGCATTACGCATTTGGTAAGTTTTACCAAAAGTGGTCACTTGCTCAAAATAAGAGGCTTGACTTTCGCCAAATTTTTTCACATCTTGGCGATGAACAATGTGTCCAATACTTTCTAAAGCTAACCCTAACAATGCAATGGATGCAATCTGCATAACACCTGCATCGCTTAATCCAAATGGCATTAGTAATAAACCAAATAACAAACTACCCAAACTAAGTGCTGTACCGTAAAAAGCACTGCCTGTTTGCCAATGATCCCAAAATGGTCTAGCTGGAATACGATAAAGCTTGTACATATAGTACGAGCCTAACGCAAAGCCGATGACAGTAACCCCATAAGCAACGTATTCAAAGATCTTTAGTCCTGTTATTTCTACAAATAGCATCATCATTAAACCAATGACAAACAATGTCACGCCCGCAATTTCTCTACTAACTGGAGACCATCGTAGATTGTAATAACCACGATAGAAGAATTGTGGCTTGCCTAAGTGTAAATTAAGCTTAATCAAGCCATAAGTTAATAGAATTAATAACATAGCAATTATCGGAATTACACCATTGCCACTGGTTGATTTTACTGCGCCTAAATTTAATAATTGTGCTGCAATAACCCATAACGTTGCACCCATTGCTGCTTGACTGCATAAGGTAAAGATAGCGTGCGCATTCTCATGAGAATGCAATAATTTTTGCATACCCCAATATTGCTTAGATGAATGCTTGTCAGTATCGACAACAGATTTAAATTCACCATTATCCTGTTTGTGATATTTAATTGGCATACCATCAGGTCTGGTCATATCTCGCTGCGTGTCTTTAGTTTGTTGGAAGCGAATATTAGGATGGGTAATTTTAGGATCTGGAAAACCCGGAATAGAAACTTTTGCTTGCTCCCTATCATCAGGCACACTTTCAACCACACCAAAATCTAATGCATTACCTAAGCAAGCAGCAACACAAGCGGGTTGTAGACCCACTTCAAGGCGATCCACACACATATTACACTTGCTCACTTGACCCTTTACAGGATCTAGTTGTGGTGCATTATATGGACAGACCCAGGTGCAATAACCACAACCAAAGCAAATATCAGGGTCCTGCAATACAGCGCCATATTCTGCAAATTTGGTATATGCTCGTGTTGGGCAACCCTTTAAACATACTGGATCATCACAATGATTACAAGCCATAGAAAGATTAAGACGTTGATAATTAGGATAAGAGCCACCTTCAACAAAGCCAACTGAACGGAATGCTATATGATCAGGGACGTCATTTTTTTCACTACAGGCTGATTCACAAGCATGGCAACCAATGCAATTATCTGCATTAAAGTAAAAACCATGCTGCTTGTAACGATTTGGATTTTCTCCAATACTGCTATCACCATTAATATTTAAACTCTGATTACGCAGAGGACTATCATCATTGGTTTTTTCTATCGAATGACCATAAACATTCTTCTTTTTGGTTTCTTTGTCCCATAAAAAAGCGTGCTTTGGTTCGTCATCTCTAACTTTCCACATAATATGTTTCCTAATATTCTCTCATTTCCATACTTAGCTGTGCCGCTGCTTTTTGATCTTCGATGGTTTCAATTCTTATTGCTTGCTGCTTATAAGCTGGCTGTCTTGAATAAGGGTCCAATAAACCCAGGGTTAAACGGTTAGCGCAATCATGAAAATGGAACGGTAAAAATACCATGCTCTTTGACACACGATTGGTAAACTTAGCCATAACAATTGCATCTGATCGTCTCGACACCAGTCGTACATAATCACCATCCTCAGCACCAATCTCAATCGCTAAATCTGGGTTAATTTCGATAAAAGGAATCGGGCTAAATTTATTATTATTAGCCACTTTTCCTGTTTTACTACGACCATGCCAATGCTCTACCAAACGGCCCGTATTTAACCAAATTGGGAATTTTTCGTCAGGTACTTCGTTATTATCAACAAATGGCAATGGTATGAGTTTAGCCTTGCCATCCTCAAATCTAAAGGTAGCATCCTCTGTATAGATGCGCTTACCACCTGCTACTGGCTCCTCTCCATTTTTAACTTGTTCTTCTGTATACGGCCATTGAATACCACGATTTTTCTCGATTTTGTCATAATCCATACCGGAAATATCACACAAACGCCCTTTCGATAAAGCCTTCATTTCTTCAAAAACTTCAAAAGTATGTTTTGGAAAGTTTACTTTTCCTTCAGTATTAAAACGTTTAGACATTTCATTGAAAATCCAAAAATCTGGCTTTGAATCACCATGTGGTTCAATAATGCCGCGTACTATATTGACTCGTCTTTCAGTATTGGTCATTACGCCAGTTTTTTCTGCCCACGTACCTGCGGGTAGAAATGCGTTTGCATATTGTGCACTTTCAGTATCTTCGTAACAATCTTGCACTACACAATACTCTAGCTTCTCCATCGCCTTTCTAATTCTTGCCGTATTTGGCAATGAAGACAATGGATTGGTGGCAATTAGCCACAACGCTTTAATTTCACCGGTTTCAATAGCTCGATAGATATCTGTTTGCACCAAACCACGCTTAGTTGGTAGGAAGTCTACATCAATATTCCAAAAATCTGCAATATCATCTCGGTCTTTAGGGTTTTCTAATAAACGATAATTCGGCAAACCTGAGCATGATGACCATTCACGTGTACCCATCGCATTGCATTGACCAGTAATCGACAAACTAGTGCCACCTGGTATGCCGATATTACCGGTAATAAGCGCCAGGTTGTTAACGCCCACTACACCATCAGATCCATGCGTAGATTGATTAATACCCATGCACCAGATCTGCATTGCTGCGCCTGCTTTAGCAAACAGTCTGGCGACCACACGAATGGTATCTTCGTCAATACCGCAAATTTTAGCCGCAGTCGTTGGATCATACTTATCGACTTCCGCTTTCAGCTCGTCATAACCATTGGTATTTTTCTTAATGTAGTCTTCATCTTGTAGTCCTTCATTCAGAATCACGTGCATCAATGCATTTTGTAAAACAATATCTGTACCAGGAGTAACGGTGAGATGTATATCTGCACTCTGAGCAAATATGGTGACACGTGGATCAACCACAATAAGTGGAAATTTACGCTTTTCTTGCGCTTCTTTCATTCTCCAATAAATAATCGGGTGTTGTTCAGGTAGGTTTGAACCCCAGGCAATTAAACAGTCTGTATGTTCAAAATCTTCATAACAGCCTGGAGGGCCGTCTGAGCCAAATGAGCGCTTATAACCAGATACCGCTGATGCCATACAAAGTGTAGTGTTGCCATCGTAATTGTTGGTACCAATCAAGCCACGAGTTAATTTTCCTAAGGTGTAGAATTCTTCGGTCAGCATTTGACCAGTAGAAATAATCGCCACAGAATCACGACCATACTTAGCTTGAACTTTTTTAATATTATCAGCCACATCATCGAGCGCTGTGTCCCAATCGGTCTGTTCAAATTCTTCATGCCAGTGCTTGCGAATCATTGGCTTATCGCCACGGCCTGCTGAAGCAAACAATTCATGCTCCATAATACCTTTTAGACATAACTTGCCACGATTAACATCTGCTCCGCCCACACCCCTGGAAGAAACCGCATGGTTCTCTTTATTAAACCCCACTTCCATAGAACAGCCTGTAGAACAATAACCACAGGTGGCATATTTCCATTCGACAATCTTTTTGTCAGTAATCTTAATCGGGTTTTTTTGAGTTCTATTGAGTAACATTGATCTATCCTAGTTAATTTCTATTTGTGCTGAATGTTTAAGTCAGTATACGTGCAGAAATACCGTTGCTGAAGGCAATTATAAGCCCAAAAAACATCCAGCTAAAGGCTCATACCATTTTTAAAAAAATCATCACTTTTATTCTTTGTCAGGCTTATAAATTAATATAAACCTTACCTGACTCTACTTTAGTTTCAAAACAGGCTGTTGAACCCTCATCAGCACCTTGCGCCTCTCCATCTTCTAAGCTAATAACCCAATTATGTAATGGGCAGGTTACCTTGTGGTCATAGACAATACCTTCGGACAACATGCCGCCCTTATGTGGACATAAATTATGTATCGCAAAGACACTATCGTCTCTAGTACGAAAAACTGCTATTTCCTGATCATCTGTGCGATACACCCTTGATCCTAATACTGGAATATCATCCAACGCGACTACCTCTTTCCAACTTGACATAAATACTCCTTAATAATTATTGTGTAATAACTTCAAACTGATGGCTTTGTGCACCTTCTGCGCGCTCTTTCCATGGATCATTTTGTGTTTTCAGTTGAGAGACTAAGAATCTAGCGTGTAGTGCTTTTCTATTTGCCTCATCATCAACTAATTGCTCAGTAACGAATGACAAGCCAACACGGTCAATCCACGGTGCTGTTCTTTCTAAATAGAGCGCATCTTCACGATAAAGTTGACAATAAGCGCCCACATATTCAATCGCCTCTTCGTCACTTTCAACTCGGGTCAATAAATCTGTAACACGCACCTTGATACCGCCATTACCACCTACATGAAGCTCCCACCCTGACTGAACTGCCACCAGGCCAAAATCCTTAATAGTGGCTTCAGCACAGTTTCTAGGGCAGCCAGATACGGCTAATTTAAACTTATGAGGCATCCATGAGCCCCATGTCATTTTCTCTAATGTAACACCCATACCCATAGAATCTTTGGTACCAAATCGACACCAAGTATCGCCGGCACAAGTTTTAACCGTTCTGAGTGATTTACCGTAAGCATGGCCAGAAACTAATCCACCTGCACCTAAATCTTTCCACACTTTAGGAAGATCTTCTTTAGTCACACCAAATAAATCAATACGCTGTCCACCCGTAACTTTCATGGTTGGTATATTAAATTTGTCCACCACATCAGCAATAGTTCTAAGCTCAAGTGGTGTAGTAACACCACCCCACATTCTTGGTACCACAGAGTACGTGCCATCTTTTTGGATATTACCGTGCGAACGCTCATTAATAAATCGTGATTGCGCATCATCTTCATAATCAGGGTTAGCTGCTAATAAATAATAATTTACTTCAGGTCGGCACACGTGACAACCATCTGCATTTTCCCAATCCATCTTGGCAAATACTTCAAATACTGTATCAAAATCATTCTTAAAAATGAAATCATGAACTTCTTGCTTAGTGTTTTCAGTACAACCACAAATTGGCTTCTTCTTTGGTGATTCTGAGTATTCCCCACCTAGGGTTGTAGCGATTAATTGCTCAACCAAACCCGTACAAGAACCACATGAGCTTGACGCCTTGGTATGGGCGCGCACATCTTCTAAAGTAAAAAGATTTTTCTCATTAATGGCGCTAACAATGTCGCCCTTGCACACGCCATTACAACCACAAATCTCTGCTGAATCATCCATTGCTGCAACCATATCTAATGGCCCGTGTCCAGAGTCACCAACATGTGCTTGACCAAATAATAATCGATCCCGCATATCTGCAATGTTATTTTCATCTTTCATTAATTGAAAATACCACGACCCATCAATCGTATCACCGTACATTACTGAACCAATAATTATGTCATTTTCGATCACAATTTTTTTGTATACACCTCTAGCGACATCCTGAAAAACTAAATCTTCACTATTTTCTGTACCCTTAAAATTACCCGCAGAGAATAAATCAATACCGGTTACCTTCAACTTGGTAGAAGTGACTGAACCTTCATACATACCAATACCATATTCTGCTAAATGATTAGCACAAACCTTCGCTTGTTCAAATAATGGCGCGACTAATCCATAACATAGGCCACGATGCTGAATACATTCACCAACGGCATAAATACTTGGATCAAAAGTTAGCATGGTGTCGTCAACTACAATACCACGCTCACAATGAATACCAGATTCTTGCGCTAATATAAAGTTTGGTCGAATACCCACTGCCATCACAACCAAGTCTGCATCCATAGCAGATTCATCTGAAAATTCAATTTGTTTTACTCGGCCACTATCATCGGCAATTAGTTTTTGAGTCTGTGCTTCCAGCTTAAAACTCATGCCCCTCTCTCTGAGAGAGGTTAATAACATTTGTGAAGCGGTAGAATCAAGTTGCATTTCCATAAGGTCTGCAAGTAAGTGCACCACAGTGACATTCATACCCTGCTTCATCAAACCATTAGCTGCTTCTAGACCCAGTAAGCCACCACCAATCACGATAGCATTTTTGTGATTTTTAGCAGCGTCAATCATTTGATCGACATCAGCAATATCTCTAAAACCAATCACACCATCTAAATCATGGCCTTCAATTGGCAGAATAAATGGATTAGATCCAGTTGCAATCAATAATTTATCATAACCATAACTATTACCTTTATCATCAATCACAGTTTTACTGCTACGGTTGATACTAGTAATCGTACTATCAGTATGCAAGGTAATGTCATTGTCTTTATACCAATCTAAGTCATTGATCATGATCTCATCAATGGTTTTTTCACCTGCTAATACTGGAGATAACATGATGCGATTGTAATTGCCATACGGCTCACTACCAAATACGGTAATATCAAATTTTTCTTCGGTAATTTTAAACAGCTCTTCTAAGGTTCTTACACCTGCCATGCCATTTCCGATTAATACTATTTTTTTCATAACTACTCCTAACGCACTAACAATAACAATAAAAATATATTAATTGCAAAAGATACTGCAACTAATACTTTATATTTCTTAAGTACAAACTCAGGCTCTTCAGCAGTTTGCACTGTTTTTAAAAATGTTGGATTTGGATGTTCCAAATCAAACAAAAATTCACTTAAAGCCTCGTAACGACTTTTATCATCTAGATGGCAGGCCTTATGAATCGAACCATCTATCCAAATTGGCACATGAGGGTCATGTTTTAAAATTGATTCATAAGCCAACTGCGATAATTTCTTTGCGGTTAAATTCTTATCTAACTTATCCTGATAAGGAAGCTGACCCGCAAACATCTCATAAACAATAACACCTAAGCTAAATTGATCAGATGCTTGAGTAACTTTCTCATTTATTATCACTTCTGGCGCTGTATAGCCCTGAGTGCCTTGATTCCCAACCGCAGCTACTGGACTTATCAACTCTGTAACACCTGCAATTCTTGCTGAGCCAAAATCTATTAATTTTACCTGTCCAAGCTTATTAATCATTATATTTTCAGGCTTCAAATCACAATGCAACATCTCTTGACGATGAAAAGCTCTAAGCCCTTGGATTATTTGCTTTACTAAGCTAACAACCACTTTAATATCAGGCTGCGGATTGTCTTGCATCCATTGTCTGAGTGTTTGACCATTGACATGCTCCATTGCATAGGCCAAAAATTTACTTTCTTCACTACTATTATGAATCTTAACCACATTGGCACATTGAATCCTTTGCCCGACCCATTCTTCATACATAAAATGTTTTAAATATTGAGCATCGTCTTCAAAATTAATCGATGGCGTTTTCAATATTACCGCTTCATTCGTCTGACTATCTTTGGCAAGATAGACTTGGGTTCTATTACTTGCATGAATTAAAGACTCAACTTCAAAACCGTTAATCTTCATGCCTTTCTCTAAATCTGGCGGAATCGGTCTTTTGGTTAACTTATCAAACGTCTCACTTAAATTCTCATCTGGCAATTGGTCTACTTTACAAATAATGGCTGAAATATTATCCTGAGAATCTGCTGCTAATGCTTTCTCTGAAAGTTCGTCAGCAGAAACCCCATCACCAAGTAGTGAGCAAAGTGTTTTGTCAGTTAGATAATCATGCACACCATCGGTTGTCATTAAAAACACATCGTCTAATTTCACTTTAGTCGTGTAATAATCAACATGGACTTTCAAATCAAAACCCATTGCTCTTGATAAATAGGTTTTCTCTTTAGCAAGATGCAACACGTGATCCTGTGTTAATTGCTCTAACTTGCCATCTCTATATCGATAAATACGGCTATCACCCACATGAAATATATGTGCCATGTTAGATTTAACAATCAACACACTCATCGTCGAAAGCATAGAGGAATGCTCTTGCTCTCTGATCGACTGTGAATGCAGCCAATTATTCAATGCTGAGATAACCTTACTAGCTGAATGCTCTGTACTCCACGAATCTGGCGTAGAATAATAATCACTCAAGAAGCTCTGCACACAACATGCGCTGGCATCTTTAGCCTTTTCTGAAGCGCTGACACCATCTGCTATAACCGCTACTATGCCTTTATTATCCAACACCGGAGAACTTGGAATGTAAAAACCGCAAGCATCCTGATTCTCAGGCTTAATTCCTGCCTGAGTATTGGATTGAAAACTGAGCTTTAGTTTATTCATTAATTTAATTTAATAATCTCAACTGTGCCGTCATCCAACACCTCTGTCATTTGATTCTTTGGTTCATCCAAGAACAACATAATCAATACCAATACACTCACAGCAACGATACCAATCAACATAAAGAACTCATCGTATTCTACCAATGAGTTTACCGTTAAAAACATTACCGAACCAGCAGCACCAAAAGCACCGACCATGCCGGCAATTTGCCCGGTTAGGCGTCTTTGGATCAATGGTACCATAGCAAATACTGCGCCTGATCCTGCTTGAGAAAAAATACCGCCTAGAATTGTTAGACCAACCACCCAGCTAATAGACCAAGTGTCTTTGTCAACATTGCCGAGTACTAGAAAACTAGTGGCGATACCAGCAAAGGCAATCATCAAGGTTAGTTTTCGACCGATTTTATCACTGATCCAACCACCGCCCGGTCGAGCAAATAGATTAATAAACGGATACACACCTGCTAATAGCGCGGCAGTAATCTTAGGCAATTCAAACCAATCAACATAAAACATAGCCAGGATTGATACTACCGCTAATTCGGTACCAAAGGTCGCCATGTAGGCCCAGTCAAGAATAGCCACTTGCTTAAAATGATAACGACTCTGTTCAGGTACTGGGTTTTTGATAAATTCCGCATTAACATGCCAGATCTTAACCAACTGCAAGATAAAAACTGCGACTAACACCGAGTACACTAACCAAGTGGTTTCTGACGATATCATTCCAGCTTTAGCCGGTGACAATTTCCATGTCAATAACGCTAAGGCTAAATAAAGTGGGATACTCATCATTATGTACAAGATCAAATCACCCAAGCTAGTGACTTCCATAGCGCCTGATTTCTTCGGCTTAAAGTAAGTGGAGCCCTTAGGGGTGTTAGACACATTGAAGTAATAAATCACACCATACACAATCGCCAACACACTGGCAATCGTAATGGCGTATCTCCAACCATCCACATCACCAAAACTGGCAGCCACAAATGGCAAGGTAAACATAGCACCGGCAGAACCAAAATTACCCCAACCGCCATAAATACCTTGTGCAGTACCCGTTTGTTTGGCTGGGAACCACTCTGAAATCATACGAATACCAACCACAAAACCAGCACCAATAAAGCCAGCAAAAAATCTCATTAAAGCCAGTTGTTCATAGCTTTGCATCCAACTAAAGGCAATTGAAATTAGTCCACCCAAAACTAGGATCGATGAGAACATAATCTTAGGGCCAAGTTTATCAACCAACATGCCGACAACAATCCTTGCAGGGATGGTTAAACCTACGTTAAGTACTAATAAGACTTTTGCTTGTTGATCAGTAAGTGCTAAGGCTTCTTTGATGAACGGCATCATTGGACCTAAACCCAACCAAACCACAAATGACATAAAAAAAGCAAACCAGGTTAAATGCAATATGCGGTATTTACCTGTAAATGAAAATAAATTGAATTTGTCTTCCACTTGAAACTCCAAAAAAAAGCCTACGTAATCCTTAATAAAGAATTACGTAGGCCTCAATGCCAAAAAAATAGACAACTACGTCTGGCTCAATCAATGCAACTTTTCATTGACGAAAAAAAACGTTTGCTTAATTTCTTTAATTTAATAAAGAACCAAGCAAACGTCTATGTTTGTTTATCATCCATCGTTGGATAATGTGTGCTTATTATATCAAAAATTCTTACTTTATATTAATAATTTATAATATTTAGCGTAAATATTGATAAAAAACACCACAAAAAGCTAAAATGAACCCATGGATAAAATAATCATTCAACCACAAGACTTTGATCTGACCACTGAGGTCAATCTTGCCAAGGGTGATGATAGCAATATTGGCGCTGTGGTTAGTTTTGTGGGTACGGTGCGTGATTTAGATAACGAATCCATCACCAAGATGACGCTTGAACACTACCCACAGATGACTGAAAAGGCCCTTGTGTCAATCGCCAATCAAGCACATCAGCGCTGGCAGCTAGGCAATATCACCATCATTCATCGTATCGGTGATCTTATGGTTAATGATCAAATTGTATTGGTGATTACCACCAGCAAACACAGAAAATCAGCCTTTGAATCTTGTGAATTTATTATGGATTATTTAAAAACTCAAGCGCCTTTTTGGAAAAAAGAGCATACTCAAAGCTCTAGTAAATGGGTTGAATCTAAAACAACAGACGAAGATCAAAGCGACAGTTGGGATTAAATCTTATCGAAATCCTGCGGATTGTTCAAATTAATAAACACTTTAGGCTGATCTGAGAAATCTACCTTTTGAAAATCATTCTGCTCAATCCACAAACCTAATTTACGCTCGCCAGAGTCTAAAAAATCTAATAAATTATCTTTTAAGCTGGTTTTTATTAACGCAAAAGTTGGGTGTATGCGTACACCATCACCAGCAACACAGATATCCATATCCTTGTCTGTCATACACTGAATTAATCGATCAATCACTATCTCATTAACCAATGGACTATCACAAGGTAGCACTAATAAGTACGGCGTACTGACCACTGACATCGCCTTAACAATGCCGGCTAATGGTCCTTGAAAATCGGATAACTCATCGCTAATCACTTCTCCATATTTTTGATATGCGTCAATATTTCGATTGGCACTAATCAATAATCGAACCACCTTGCTATTAACCACATCAGCCACATAACTAATCAGCGGTTTGTCATTTAGCAAAATCAGGCCTTTGTCCTCACCCTGCATTCGGCTTGAACGTCCTCCAGAGAGAATAACAGCGGTAATATTGTTTTTATCAATCATTTTATTAGGTCTATTGTTGCTTATCAGTTATAACGATATTAGATTATATTAGCATTCTATGATACAATCAATTCATCAGTTTGAGTTATATTTATTATGAAAAATCAAGAAGTTGATTGCGGCTGCGATCAAGTACAACAGCCTTTATTAGCAATGGATGAGGCCCTAGATTTTCTGCTTAATGCAGTAGTAATCAACACCAATACACATCTTGTATCGCTTGATAATTCACTCTATCAGGTACTGGCACAAGATGTATGCTCAGCCATTAATGTGCCTGATTTTGATAATTCTGCGATGGATGGCTTCGCCATCAACCTTAAAGAAGATCAAGTTAATACCCCAGGCGGGGTTAGTTTTGAAGTTACTGATCGAATCCCCGCAGGTAGCATAGGTAACACGCTTTCCCCTGGGTGTGCTGCTCGCATATTTACTGGTGCCCCTATTCCACAAGGTGCTAATACCGTTATCATGCAAGAGGAGTGTGAAGCATCTGAAGATGGCAATCGTATCGAAATTTGGCGCCCCCTATCATTGGATGAAAACATTCGACCGATGGGTAATGATATTCAAACCCATGATGTAATTTTACGAGCTGGCCTACAACTGAAACCGCAAGATGTTGCGCTGGCTGCCTCTGTTGGCGTGGCTGAGCTTGAAGTCTTTAAAAAACTTAAGGTTGGTGTATTTTTCACTGGTGATGAATTGGTTGAGCCTGGCAATGCTTTAAACAGGGGTGAAATCTATAACTCTAATCGCTATGCGCTTGTCGCCCTACTCAGACAACTAAATTGTGAAGTAATTAATCTAGGCAATATCAAAGACAGCCTAGATTCAACTTGTAAGGCTTTAGAAATTTTGGCATCCGATTGCGACTTAATTATGACCACCGGTGGTGTCTCTGTTGGCGAAGAAGATCATGTTAAACCCGCAGTAGAAAAGCTCGGTAAGTTATCTTTATGGCGCATTAAAATGAAACCAGGCAAGCCACTGGCTTTTGGTCATGTTGGCAAAGCTGCCTTTATTGGCTTGCCTGGTAATCCAGTATCAGCCATGGTGACGTTCTTCTTATTCGCACGGCCTTTTATTAAAAAGATGCAAGGTGTTAGCAACCATAAAAATCAAACCACTCAGGTGCAAACTAACTTTGATTGGCGCAGGCCAAGGCCACGACGTGAGTTTGTCAGAGTAAAATTAGACCATTCTACAATTCCTGCTTCAGCCAATCTCTACCCCAAACAAGGTTCAGATGTATTAAGCTCTGTGGTTTGGGCTGATGGCTTAGTAGAAATACCAGAAAACAGCACCTTCTCCCAGGGAGAGGTGCTAAATTATTATTCATTAACTGAGTTAACCCTATGAGCAAACTAACCCATATTAACGATAAAGGTGATGCACAAATGGTCGATGTATCTGACAAGGCTATTACCACCCGTATTGCTGTAGCAAAATCAGTGGTACTCATGCAGCCATCAACCTTAGAGTTGATTACTTCTGGTCAACACAAAAAAGGTGATGTTTTAGCGGTGGCACGTATCGCTGGCATTCAAGCGGCTAAAAAGTGTGCCGACCTTATTCCATTGTGTCACCCTCTAATGCTAACCAAGGTCAGTGTGGAGCTGAGTGCCAATACTGAAGATTCGAGTGTTGAGATTATCGCCACCACCAAGCTTGATGGTAAGACTGGCGTGGAAATGGAGGCACTGACTGCGGCCAGTGTGGCAGCACTCACTGTGTATGACATGTGCAAGGCAGTTGATCGTGGCATGGTGATTAGCCAAACCCAAGTACTTGAAAAATCTGGTGGAAAGTCTGGAGACTGGAAAGCGTAAACATGAAACAATTAATTGATCCGTTTAATCGCAACATTACCTACCTTAGGGTATCGGTAACGGATCATTGTAACTATCGTTGTCACTATTGTCGTGATGAAGATCATATCACCGACACCACTCGAAATGAGATCCTATCTTATGAAGAGATTGCAAAAATTGTGCGATTATTCAGTGAACTGGGTGTCACCAAAGTTAGACTTACCGGTGGTGAGCCGTTACTGCGCAAAGACATCCTTAGCTTGGCTTTGATGCTCGGTGAAATTCCAGCTATTAACGATATCCCAATCTCAACCAATGCACACTTACTAGCACCCATTGCCAGCCAACTAAAATCAGCTGGTATTAATAGAGCCAATATCTCCATTGACTCACTTGATAAGGAGCGATTTAATCAAATCACCCGTGGCGGTGATTTAGACAAAGTTATCCAAGGGATAGACGCAGCTATTGAATCAGGTATGAGTCCTATCAAACTCAATATGGTGGTGATGCGTGGTGTTAATGACGATGAGATTGAAGCCATGATCGACTTTGCCATTGGGCGAAAACTTGATATTCGTTTCATTGAAACCATGCCAATTGGCACAGCGGGTATTGACGCGGTTGATCATCACTATAGTGAAGCCGATATCTTAAAAAGAATACATGCACACTTACCAGATCGATTGATTGCTATTAAATCTAAACAAACGGCAGGCCACGCCAAAGGCTATTTAATTGAAAATACCCACTCGTCTGTGGGCACGATATCGGCAGTTTCTAATAATTTTTGTAGTAGTTGTAATCGTGTCAGGCTAACCGCTAAAGGGCAATTAATCTTATGTCTTGGTCAGAAGAATTCTGTTTCCCTGCGTGATGCACTGAGATCAGGCATGAATGACGATGACATTAAAACCATGATTATAAATGCCATTAACCATAAGCCTGAAAAGCACGAATTTGATACCGACATTAGCAACATCGACAGTGCGCAAATGGTGGAGATTGGCGGATGAAGATCTTATATTTCGCTTCACTCAAAGAATCACTTAAAATCGCCAATGAAAATATCCCCGCCAGTACAAATATGACGGTCAATGCACTAAGATTACTACTGATTGACAAATATGGTGAACAGCATTTTCCAAATAATATTCTTTGCGCCGTTAATCATGAAATCGCGAATGACTCTACTCAACTAAGTGATAATGATGAAGTGGCATTTTATCCACCTGTTACTGGAGGCTAACCCAAACTAATTATGAACAACACAAAAATTAAAGTTGGCTTTATTACTATTTCTGATCGTGCAGCGCGTGGCGAATACGAAGACATTGGTGGCCCTGCTATGCAAGCCTGGATTAAGGATGCCCTACTTTCACCTTTTGAGATCGATAGCGTCATCATTGAAGACGAGCAAGACTTGATTGAACGGACTCTAATTGATTTTGTAGATAATAAAAATTGCAATTTGATTCTCACCACTGGTGGTACTGGCCCAACTACACGAGATGTAACTCCTGAAGCAACACACGCCGTCTGTGAGCGCATCTTTGATGGCTTTGCAGAGCAAATGCGCAACGTATCATTACGCACAGTGCCTACGGCTATTTTGTCTCGTCAGACAGCAGGTACGCGTGGTAAAAGTTTAATTATTAACTTGCCTGGCAAGCCAGATGCGATTGGGGTGTGTTTAGGTGCGGTATTCTTAGCGGTACCAAAATGCTTGGAATTACTAGATAGTTCTAATATCCAAATTGACTTGGATTTTGTAGAGCAAGACTTCTCTTAATACTAGCCAGTGCTCCAGCCTCTTGGACGTCTCATTCCGGAAATCTTACAAGCTTGCTGTACATAGCCATAAGGAAATAAGGAGAATAACTTAGCTTTTGCTTCTTTTTTACTAATACCCAGATCCACACCTAATTGCTTAAAAATATGACGGACATCAGATGCAACACCATTTTCTTTATAGAAATCACGCATCAAATCAAGAACAATCCAATGCTCATCGTTAAGCTCTAGATTTTCCTTTGTTGCTAATTCAATTGCTACTTCTCGATTCCATTGGCTGGGTTCAATTAAATACCCTTCATTATCAAGTTCAATTATCACGCCATCAATTTCCATTATTTACCCTCTAAATAGGCTTCCATTAATGCCTGGATAATTTGCTCGCTATACTGATCTTTAGTAAAGTGTTTGTGCATAATCAACTCAACCTTAGGAACACATTCAGCTTTTTGATAACTCTCTCTTAGTAAGTCTAAGTTTAAGTTTCCATTATTAACACAGCCTACAACACAACCTTTTTCATTAGAAAAATTAATTTCTTGATCAAGCATTACTTCAAGTTGGTATGAATAAGTGCCTATATCATTGGCGCGCGCAATAGAGGTATAAACCGAATTAAAGAAATCTTCGTGATGAATAATATGATCAATATCAATCACTGTTTTTAAATCATAGTGTTGGCCCTGGTAATCAAATTCGATAGTGGCGGTAACTGTATTAGTAAACATTATTTAGTCAATGATAAGAATAGCTGTGGCAATTCTTTTGGTAAAGATTCAATACGATCAATAACAGAATAATTGTTACCAAAAATATCAGCAATGTATTCATCTGCTTTTTTATCCAAACTAATACAATACGGATACATGCCTTTCTGCTGAACCTCTTGCACTGCTTTATGTGCATCTTGAATCAACGCTTTGGGGTCGTGCATATCAATATCAGCTGGCTCACCATCCGTTAAGATTAGCATTAATTTTTTGTCGCTTTGCTGCATATCTAGATAATGCGCGCCATGACGAATAGCCGCACCCATGCGCGTTGAAAGTTCAGCTTTAAGGTCGGCTAGACGCGACTTCACTGCTTCATCCCAATGCTCACTATAGCCTTTAATGTGGTAATACATCACCTTCTGTCTAGTATCTGAATTAAATCCAGCAATAGCAAAATTATCGCCAAGCTGCTCTACCGCCCATGCTAAAAGTGATACCGCCTCTTGTGAAAGCTCCAGGATAGTTTGCCCTGTATCACCAACCACTTCATTCAGAGACTGCGATAGATCAAGCAACAATAAAACCGATACACTGCGAGAATCATGTTCAAAATCAACATTAATTCGTGTGTCTGGCTGAGTGCCGTTTTTAATATCAATTACACTTCTAAGTGCAATATCCAAATCTAGCTCTGCACCCTCTTCTTGATACCTTATGCGTTTTTTATTTTGCGGCTTAAGTAAATCCAACACTTTTTTAAGCTGTTTAACTAACGCTGAATGTTTTTCTAAAATTCGATCAATTTTAGAGGCATCTGTATGTGTATGAAGCCTCTCATAAACCGCCGCCCAATCAGGCTTGTAAGACTTGTGCGCATAATCCCATTCATCATAATAATGAGGTGGTATGACTTCAACCTGGTCTTCGTCTTCGTCTTCAGATTTTTTTTGACGCTCAAAAATATTGTCTTCTTCGTCAAATTCTTCAATAAACAACCATATTGAACGATTGTCATCACGGTAAGTCACTTCAGTATTTTTAAAGTAAATTTTTCCTAATGCATCAGATGCACTTCTAGTTTTAATTAAATAACCCAATCCAAGACTCAAACTGTCTGATGATGTTGACACACCCTTAGCCATTAAAACCTTAAACTTCTCAACATATTCTAAAATAATCGGATTTTTGTATGGGTGGTTGTCATCAATCAGTGCACGCGTCAACATTATAGCTCGATGGCGCAAACAAGATTGCTGTGTATCATCGCAATCAAATTCATCAACTATCGGTATTAAACTTAACCACAAACGTTTTAAACCGGGATACTCCTGTATAGCTAAATATTCAACACGTGCATCCTCAAATACTTCGGTAAAGAATCGCTGTTGTGGTGACACATTGTCAGCTACAATCTTAGTGGTAAATTGATGATGTGCGATCAAATGCGCCACCAAAGCCATGTAGTGTCGGCAAGCATTAACACCATTTAATTCTTCATAAATATCAGGTAAACGAATAACATCGTCTTCTAAATAAGGGTGAAAATGTTCTAATTTTTCAAAGTCTGGTGAATACGGGGCGTACATAAAATCCGTCTTCCATAGTGCGCGTTGAAACAAGTTGATTGGACGCTCAATATCAGAAAACAATAAACCTTTTCGTTGGCGCTGAAACACTGCTTTTGAATCAGCCGTAGAAAGTGAAAAATATTCTTCTTGACGTTCTGGATGATCTCGAAAATATCTAAGACCGTAATTAATCCACTCATAAATACC